>WLWD01003756.1_pt1 | contig 17552 bp, 20 predicted proteins | sample 6712731 | NCBI WGS metagenome assembly WLWD01 (sample SAMN12718690, study PRJNA576275) | sponge metagenome | isolation source: marine sponge | host: Mycale hentscheli | place: New Zealand: South Island, Marlborough, Capsize Point | collected 2014-11-01
CTTCTTTCCCCCATGTATATGGTGTCAACACTCCTTCCCTTCTTACTCTTCTTTCCCCCATGTATATGGTGTCAACACTCCTTCCCTTCTTACTCTTCTTTCCCCCATGTATATGGTGTCAACACTCCTTCCCTTCTTACTTTCTCCCATGTATATGGTGTCAACACTCCTTCCCTTCTTACTCTTCTTTCCCCCATGTATATGGTGTCAACACTCCTTCCCTTCTTACTCTTCTTTCCCCCATGTATATGGTGTCAACACTCCTTCCCTTCTTACTCTTCTTTCCCCCATGTATATGGTGTCAACACTCCTTCCCTTCTTACTCTTCTTTCTCCCATGTATATGGTGTCAACACTCCTTCCCTTCTTACTCTTCTTTCCCCCATGTATATGGTGTCAACACTCCTTCCCTTCTTACTCTTCTTTCCCCCATGTATATGGTGTCAACACTCCTTCACTTCTTACTCTTCTTTCCCCCATGTATATGGTGTCAACACTCCTTCCCTTCTTACTCTTCTTTCTCCCATGTATATGGTGTCAACACTCCTTCCCTTCTTTCCCCCATGTATATGGTGTCAACACTCCTTCCCTTCTTACTTTCTCCCATGTATATGGTGTCAACACTCCTTCCCTTCTACTCTCCTTTTCCCCCATGTATATGTGTCAACACTCCATCCCTTCTTACCTTCTTTCCCCCATGGATATGGTGTCAACACTCCTGTCCTTCTTACTCTTCTTCCCCCTTATAGGGTGTCAACACTCCATCCCTTCTTAACTCTTCTTTACCTCTTTCCCCCATGTATATGGTGCAACGCCACTCCATCCCTTCTTACTCTTCTTTCCCCCATGTATATGGTGTCAACACTCCATCCCTTCTTACCTCTTTAAAAAACTTTCCCCCCATGTATATGGTTGTCAACACTCCAACCCTTCTTACTCTTCTTTCCCCCATGTATATGGTGTCAACACTCCATCCCTTCTTACTCTTCTTTCCCCCATGTATATGGTGTCAACACTCCATCCCTTCTTACTCTTCTTTCCCCCATGTATATGGTGTCAACACTCCATGTATATGGTGTCAACACTCCATCCCTTCTTACTCTTCTTTCCCCCATGTATATGGTGTCAACACTCCTTCCCTTCTTACTCTTCTTTCCCCCATGTATATGGTGTCAACACTCCTTCCCTTCTTACTCTTCTTTCCCCCATGTATATGGTGTCAACACTCCTTCCCTTCTTACTCTTCTTTCCCCCATGTATATGGTGTCAACACTCCTTCCCTTCTTACTCTTCTTTCCCCCATGTATATGGTGTCAACACTCCTTCCCTTCTTACTCTTCTTTCCCCCATGTATATGGTGTCAACACTCCTTCCCTTCTTACTCTTCTTTCCCCCATGTATATGGTGTCAACACTCCTTCCCTTCTTACTTTCTTCTTTCTCCCATGTATATGGTGTCAACACTCCTTCCCTTCTTACTCTTCTTTCCCCCATGTATATGGTGTCAACACTCCATCCCTTCTTACTCTTCTTTCCCCCATGTATATGGTGTCAACACTCCTTCCCTTCTTACTCTTCTTTCCCCCATGTATATGGTGTCAACACTCCATCCCTTCTTACTCTTCTTTCCCCCATGTATATGGTGTCAACACTCCATCCCTTCTTACTCTTCTTTCCCCCATGTATATGGTGTCAACACTCCTTCCCTTCTTACTCTTCTTTCCCCCATGTATATGGTGTCAACACTCCTTCCCTTCTTACTCTTCTTTCCCCCATGTATATGGTGTCAACACTCCTTCCCTTCTTACTCTTCTTTCCCCCATGTATATGGTGTCAACACTCCTTCCCTTCTTACTCTTCTTTCCCCCATGTATATGGTGTCAACACTCCTTCCCTTCTTACTCTTCTTTCCCCATGTACAGTGCGTCCAGCTTAAAGAGTAGAAAGTTCTGTTTTTTGTTAATTGTTCTTTAAATGTATACATGTGCAGTCAGATTGATGTCAGGAAGCTGAAACTTCACACACACACAAATTAATATATATTGAAATTGATTATGTTTTTAAAAATTGTGGTTTGTGGTCACAACTGTGGTAATAGATAGAAGAAGTGACCCTATAAATGGAGGATATTTTTGACGTTTTTAAGCCAGAAAAAGAGTAAATTGAATTCGAGTGTCTAAAGATTTTGCAGACTGAATCTATGGCTCATTAATTTGATTTGTACCAATTTTTTATATTTTAATACTATTTTACTTATTTTTAATTTCATTTTTTATAAAAAACTAAACTCCCCAAATGCTTTAAGCTGGTAATTTTGCAATTTTGAAGTAAGTGTCTTGGGAATTTAATATAAAATACCTAAATAGTTGTATTTTAATCCATATGAATTTGAAACCCCTATCTTGAAAATTAAGGGAAATAAAAATGCTTTTGTGAGAGTGTTAGTATTTTCGGTGTAAGTTGTGACGTTTGCGGAAGCTCTTATCTCAATGACGACGTATTTGTGATGTCAGAGTGTTGCGCTTGCGCATTTGTGAACTAAACCAGGGGATGTTGGACACGCTGGTAAAACGCGGGAGATGGAGGTTCTAGCTTATTGCCGCGCGGCTCAAGTTTAACTACGAGTTGTGACGTAGGGAGGACGAATTTGTGACGTCAAAAAAAAAGGCGCTTAATGTATGGAATGTCTATGGAGATAGCGTAGTTCTTATACTTATGCTGTTTTATATGACTTAGTTTCGAGTGGATTGGGATCTAACAACACAAAAAAGGTATGGCTAAGCTTATTGTGATTGCAACTAGTCTAAGTTTTGAGATCTGTACTTTCTCTTTAAGCTGGACGCACTGTATATGGTGTCAACACTCCTTCCCTTCTTACTCTTCTTTCCCCCATGTATATGGTGTCAACATTCTGAAGGAATTGATTTAAGCTTGGATGAGAGAGTATAATACGGTGAAGATTAGGGGAGATAAAAATTTAGTTTGGATGTCAGAAATTTAGCTATGGGAAAAAACAACAACTTTGGCTAGGATGGAACTTGGGGGAGGGGATATCCCCCTCCCTCTGTATGAAACCCTGAGAATGGACTGGGAAGTGGATTTTACTATTTCTGTGACAGAGTCATTCATCATGGTGTTATTCGTGACATACAAATCTGGTAAGGAGTGTCACTCTGATAAACTTACCGTGACCTTGTGGATACGGGCATGGTATATAGTTCTCAAGATACTTGATAGTATCTGTTCTACCGATAGCTTCCAGGGCTGTAGTTAACACCTTCACATCTGCAGGCCCAATGAGCTGTCTCTGTATGAGGACTTGGAACAGCTGTGTGGCAGAGAACATCTTGTCTGGATTGGATTGGACTGATGCTTGTAACATGTAACTCAGATCCTTCACTTCTGAGGCAGTCAAACTCATAGACACCTTCAGAAGAGACTCTAAGAAGAGATATCCCGGGTCTTTCTTGATGGAACCCAAAGGAAACCCATGGGTGTGAAGATCATTCAGGAAGTTCACTCTATCAATGCTACTCATGAGGGTGTACAGAAAACTTAAGTCATGTTTGGTTAGTTGTCCCTTCTCTGACAGAGCTTGCCACAGGTCTGTGGGGCAACGCACTCGCTCCATTCTGGCCACTGGTATTACATCGCGACAAAGGAACGTTAAATTGTCCAGGTCTTGGCGGGTCAACTTCTCTCCTAGTCTGTACAACTGAGCTCTAAACTTAAGGTCGTTGCTGGACATTTCTCCACTACATACAAAGTTTCAGTATACCGCTGTGACCGGCAGAGTCCGGTAAGACGAACGATGTACGGGAAAACTTAGTTGACGTCACTCTTGAAGGGCATTGGGTGGGGGGGATTTCCATTGCATATTCTGCCCCGCCCTCGCTCGGTTGGGCCCCGCCTAGCTCTTCGGTCGTGTCGTCCCCTTTCCCGACACGACTATACTGTAAAAAAGCAGCAACTTTCCCCCAAACAAATTCGAAGCCTTAAAAAGGCGTCTGTGGGTGTGAGCTATTGCACCTCCCGTACACTACTGTAAAAATGTTCCAGATGAAGTAAGAACTGCATTTTTTAATTCTAGGCTCAGAAAATTATGGGCGCAAATTCGAGTTCCACAAAATCCTCGGATGCTGATCTAGGAGGTGAAAGGAAGAGCAGCTCTGGGAGTGTCCGCCGCAGCGGAGTGGACGGGGTGAGGCAGCAGCCGCTACATCGAGGACCTGTGCACTGCGTCTGTGCGGTGGAGGAGAATACTACTATTGCATCTGCAGGAGCCGATAAGGTCAGTGATGCTGAAGGAGGTAGAGGCTGAAAATCCTGGCAAGATAGGGGTTAAAAATCCTGGCAAGATAGAGGTTGGAAATGCTGGCAAGATAGAGGTTGGAAATGCTGGCGAGATAGAGGCTGGTTGGCTGGTGCAAATGTAGCAATAACAGAGAGTAGTGCACTTGAGTGAAATAATCATATTGGGATAGCTGCTATGTATGAATATCATAGTCAGTTATTAGTTACATGATTCAACTTAGAATTTTAATTGATACTGCATCTGTCGTCTATTCAAGTAGTTCCCATACAGTGTCTTGTAAAGGGACCCTTTACCAATATCTATCATATCAGTTAATTGTGCACCAAAGAGCTCGTACAAATACTAATACTAATGGATAGAAATAGATGTGAAATAGAACTGCTCAATCCTTCTCTTGGAGTGGTTCTAACACCCTATGACACAGCACATCCTATGACACATCATATCCTACAACATCACATCCTACAACACATCACATCGTACAACACATCACATCCTACAACACATCACATCCTACAACACATCACATCCTACAACACATCACATCTTACAACACATCACATCCTACAACACATCACATCCTACGACACATCACATCCTACGACACATCACATCCTACGACACATCACATCCTACAACACATCACATCCTACAACACATCACATCCTACAACACATCACATCCTACAACACATCACATCCTACGACACAACACATCCTATGACACAACACATCCTACGACACATCACATCCTACAACACATCACATCCTACAACACATCACATCCTACAACACATCACATCCTACGACACAACACATCCTACGACACATCACATCCTATTTTTTTTCCATGTGTGGATGATACAATGTGTGAATGTATGTGTATATGTTATGTACTTGTAATAGGAGGTGGTGGTACTTAATTGGAAGCGTCGTCAAGTGGAGGCAAGACTGACTGGTCCAAATAAAGACATCACTAAGGTAAGGACTAGTGGGAGGGTGGGTGGGCCACTAGCTCATGGATTGTGTGTGTGTGTGTGTTAAGGTGTGCTGCAATAGGAATGGTTCATTTATTTACGGAGGTTCTAGGGATAGGTCAATTCATGCATGGAAATATCCACCACCTGCACCAGATGCTGACTCAGCAGAACTAGACTCCTCCAGTTGTGTCACAAAAATGGAGGGCCATTCTCTTGGAGTTACAGCTCTCGACACCTCTGAAGGTAATTACCATGGCAACAGAACTGTCGCAACAGCTGGTTAGACAGTACCAGGCCTCATTACCCTATTTGTTTTAACAAAGGTGTTTCTGTTTTGTACGTGTTTGTTTATACTTAAATTCAGTATTAGTCTGGGGGAGAAGTGTGGATGGTAAAGGTTCAGTATTAGTTTGGGGTAGAAGTGTGGATGGTAAAGGTTCAGTATTAGTTTGGGGTAGAAGTGTGGATGGTAGGTTCAGTATTAGTCTGGGGTAGAAGTGTGGATGGTAAAGGTTCAGTATTAGTCTGGGGTAGAAGTGTGGATGGTAGGTTCAGTATTAGTTTGGGGTAGAAGTGTGGATGGTAAAGGTTCAGTATTAGTCTGGGGTAGAAGTGTGGATGGTAAAGGTTCAGTATTAGTCTGGGGTAGAAGTGTGGATGGTAAAGGTTCAGTATTAGTCTGGGGTAGAAGTGTGGATGGAAAGGTCAGTATTAGTCTGGGGTAGAAGTGTGGATGGTAAAGGTTCAGTATTAGTTTGGGGTAGAAGTGTGGATGGTAAAGGTTCAGTATTAGTCTGGGGTAGAAGTGTGGATGGTAAAGGTTCAGTATTAGTCTGGGGTAGAAGTGTGGATGGTGAAGGTTCAGTACTAGTCTGGGGTAGAAGTGTGGATGGTAAAGGTTCAGTATTAGTCTGGGGTAGAAGTGTGGATGTAAAGGTCAGTATTAGTTTGGGGGTAGAAGTGTGGATGGTAAAGGTTCAGTATTAGTCTGGGGTAGAAGTGTGGATGGTAAAGGTTCAGTATTAGTAAAGTGTTGGTAAAGGTTCAGTATTAGTTTGGGGTAGAAGTGTGGATGGTGTTGGATGGTAAGGTCAGTATTAGTTTGGGGGTAGAAGTGTGGCTGGTAAGGTTCAGTATAGTTTGGGTAGATGTTGATGTAAGGTTCAGTATTAGTCTGGGGTAGAGTAGAGTGTGGATTTGGTGGGGTAAGAAGTGTCAGTACTGGGGGTAGAGGTCTGGGGGTAGAAGTGTGGATTGGGAAAGTTCAGTATTAGTTGGGTAGAAGTGTGGATGGTAAAGGTTCAGTATTAGTCTGGGGTAGAAGTGTGGATGGTGAAGGTTCAGTACTAGTCTGGGGTAGAAGTGTGGATGGTAAAGGTTCAGTATTAGTCTGGGGTAGAAGTGTGGATGTAAAGGTTCAGTATTAGTTTGGGGGTAGAAGTGTGGATGGTAAAGGTTCAGTATTAGTCTGGGGTAGAAGTGTGGATGGTAAAGGTTCAGTATTAGTTTGGGGGAGAAGTGTGGATGGTAAAGGTTCAGTATTAGTCTGGGGTAGAAGTGTGGATGGTAAAGGTTCAGTATTAGTCTGGGGGAGAAGTGTGGATGGTAAAGGTTCAGTATTAGTTTGGGGTAGAAGTGTGGATGGTAAAGGTTCAGTATTAGTTTGGGGTAGAAGTGTGGATGGTAAAGGTTCAGTATTAGTCTGGGGTAGAAGTGTGGATGATGAAGGTTCAGTAATTAGTAGCTATGGCATTATGTCGTGTATACTTTAGTGAAATGTGTTTGTGCATAAGGGAAAAAAGCAGGTTGACAAGAAAATGAAAGACTACTGTATGTATGTGTGTGCGCATGTGTGTTGTGACTAGGTTCGATGTTTAAGTTTCTTGTAATTGTTTGTCTATTCTCTAAAAGAGTCTCTTATTGAGACAGAACAATGGCAGTCATTAGCTCTTGTTATCTGAAACTTTGGTAGAAACAACAACTCACTTTCTCTCTCCACCAACTCGTTTACTAACATGTCTGTTGGCAAGTGAGCACACGTAGATGGGTGTGGTTAAATAGTGTCCAGGCAGTCTGTCTATAGTTGTAGAGTGTCCAAACAGTATGTCTGTGGCTGTGGAGTGTCCAGGCAGTCTGTCTGTGGCTGTGGAGTGTCCAGACAGTCTGTCTGTGGCTGTGGAGTGTCCAGACAGTCTGTCTGTGGCTGTGGAGTGTCCAGGCAGTCTGTCTGTGGCTGTGGAGTGTCCAGGCAGTCTGTCTGTGGCTGTGGAGTGTCCAGGCAGTCTGTCTGTGGCTGTGGAGTGTCCAGGCAGTCTGTCTGTGGCTGTGGAGTGTCCAGGCAGTCTGTCTGTGGCTGTGGAGTGTCCAGACAGTCTGTCTGTGGCTGTGGAGTGTCCAGACAGTCTGTCTGTGGCTGTGGAGTGTCCAGACAGTCTGTCTGTGGCTGTGGAGTGTCCAGGCAGTCTGTCTGTGGCTGTGGAGTGTCCAGGCAGTCTGTCTGTGGCTGTGGAGTGTCCAGGCAGTCTGTCTGTGGCTGTGGAGTGTCCAGGCAGTCTGTCTGTGGCAATATGGAGTGTCACTGATTATTGTATAGTATATGTACTAGTGATGGTGAGCGAGCCTGTGCACAAGTAGTTCAAACAGCTCGGTAAGATCCTGTAAAACAGATTTTTGTCATGACAAGATCTGTATGCAGAGAAGGCTACAATTATTTAGCTTGCCTGAAGTTAATGTCCTAGCTCATTCTCCTAGTGGAGGAAGGCAGCTTTCAGTCATTGATGTGTAGAAAAAGCAAGCATTTCTAAGGATTCATCATCCAGTGGAGAGCCCAACTAAAATACGACTAGCTCACTGCTATAGTAACTGAATAAATTGAGGGGTAGCCTACCATGTTGGGACTTTAGGGGGAAAACAGCTAATTATTTATTTGATATTATTTAGCTTAGCAGCAAATGTAACAGACACAACACACACACACACACTTCTTCATGGAATGACCAACACAAGACTTGAGTTGTATTCTCTTCGTGACTTGAAGTAGGAGCAGTACTGTTGCAGAGGACAAACATTACACGAGCCAAGAGAACTTACTACTGCCACTAATTCAAATAGAAAATGAATTCTGATAAGTTTGTAAGACCAACTACGTCCCACGCCCACGACACTCACGTCAAGTCAGAGATATCTAATTCAGAATTTTAGGATATGGTAAAGACAGATAAAGCAAAGCAAAGGATTAGGTGTATGAGACGGGGTCGATCACAGCAAACACAAAAGCATAGGTCAAAGTACAAAGTGACATACGCATGTCCACATTTATTTTCACTGATGATAAAGTGTATTATTCCTCTGATCAGCACAAGAGGACGAGGATCTCTTTAGTTCCTTGCCATAGCTAACTAAACTCCTCACTGGCTGCTGGAGTTTCCCTGTTTGTGGTGCGGCTGTCGCAGGTGAAACTCTGGGTCACAGGACAAGGTAAACTGCCAGCCCTCTTGATGAGCATGTAGTGGGACGCAAGGAGCGACTCAACGCTTGCTCACAAGCGTGCTGCAAGGAGCGGCTCAACGCTTGCTCACAAGCGTGCTGCAAGGAGCGGCTCAACACTTGCTCACAAGCGTGCTGCAAGGAGAGACTCAACGCTTACTCACAAGCGTGCTGCAAGGAGCGGCTCAACACTTGCTCACAAGCGTGCTGCAAGGAGAGACTCAACGCTTACTCACAAGCGTGCTGCAAGGAGCGGCTCAACACTTACTCACAAGCGTGCTGCAAGGAGCGGCTCAACACTTGCTCACAAGCGTGCTGCAAGGAGCGGCTCAACACTTACTCACAAGCGTGCTGCAAGGAGCGGCTCAACGCTTGCTCACAAGCGTGCTGCAAGGAGCGACTCAACGCTTGCTCACAAGCGTGCTGCAAGGAGCGGCTCAACGCTTGCTCACAAGCGTGCTGCAAGGAGCGGCTCAACGCTTGCTCACAAGCGTGCTGCAAGGAGCGGCTCAACGCTTGCTCACAAGCGTGCTGCAAGGAGCGGCTCAACGCTTGCTCACAAGCGTGCTGCAAGGAGCGGCTCAACGCTTGCACACAAGCGTGCTGCAAGGAGCGACTCAACGCTTGCTCACAAGCGTGCTGCAAGGAGCGGCTCAACGCTTGCTCACAAGCGTGCTGCAAGGAGAGACTCTGGTTGATGTTTTAATAGCAATAGGTAAAGAGTGAGGATGACTTAAATAATTGTGAATTCAACTGAAGCTTAGTGGTTCTGAAATGGGTGGAGTTATGTAAAGTGGTACATTGGTGATGATGAGCATGAAATGAATCAGTAACACAGTGCTTCAGTTGAGGTGAAACAGTGTTTTCATTCCTGTCCAGGTGGCCTGGACAAGTCCTGTGAAGTTTCTACAAGGAGAGTGGTTTACACGAATAGGCCGGACAGACGGACAGACAGACAGACAGGGTGACTACTATAGCCTTCAGTGTGCATGTACGAGAGGGTTATAGTAATCATCCAGTCTGTCTGTCTGTCTGTCATGCTCTGATTTTGGAGATTACTAACAATTAACTGCTGATTTGGAGATTACTGACAATTAACTACTGATTTGGGTATAAATTTACTCAAAACGATGTTAAGACCTTTTATTGTGCTGCTTTTTTTTAATTTTTTTCTTTTCTTTTTTTCTTTTCTTTTTTTAATTCGTGCTGATTAGTGTACATATAATAGCGCTGAGGGCTTGCACCTGTGGTGCTTCATTATTATAATTGTTGTTGTTGTTGTTTGTTTGTTTGTGTAGCACATCCTCAGTTGCTTTGTTCTGGCTCAAGAGATAATTCAGTGTGTCTATGGGATGTGGACGTTGGCAAGCCTGTGTCCTCCATGCATGTCCCTCGTAACCTAGTAACAGATCTGTCGTGGGTTCCCGGGGAAATGGCAGTAGCTCAAGCCAGTGAAGATAAGACAGTCAGAGTATGGGACTTGACATCGTGTAGCACTGTGCAGCAGTTTAGAGCCAGAAACCAACTCCAGGTCAGTACAACAACAGCAACAGCAATAACAAGTCCATTGGGCAATTGTGAGAGATTCTGTTAGTTTCATATTGTAAGAAAGTTCGTGAACAAGCCATTATGTGGTTTAAATACGTAATGAATTGACTCCCCTTTACCAGGTGTTCATCTGTGACTTGATGTCTGGTCTAGTACATAATTTGTGGCTATTTCGTGTTTCTTTCTTGTCCTGTTTTCCCCCTAGGATTCCAAATCTTTCAGAGTTTGTGATTGTCAGTTTAAGAGTTTACTAAATTTTATATTAGAAAAGTATTTTGAAAGTGTTAATGATTTGAGTCTTTGGACATCTTTGGGGAACTAAATTTAATAAACTAGCAGCATCAATGTACCTGTTGAACAGTTTGCTGAGTCAGCACACTCACCATCACACGTGGGACCAGCATACTCAGTGATTAAAATTAGATCATTAAAAGTACTAGCAAGTGCCACGCCCACCACACAATGGCGCTTGATGTAATAACTTGTAATGCAGCAGGTACACAGTTGTATCAGTTTCCATCTTCTGCTCTCTTTGCTTCTGAGTCGTTTTAGCTCTTCTTAACCTTTCTTCTATTCAACTCTTTCTTCTTGAGTCATTGATTCTCTTCTCCCTCAGTCCAGCTCTCCTGCTTGTCAGGCTCTCTGTCCTTCTCTTCTCCCTCAGTCCAGCTCTCCTGCTTCTCAGGCTCTCTGTCCTTCTCTTCTCCCTCAGTCCAGCTCTCCTGCTTGTCAGGCTCTCTGTCCTTCTATTTGTGATTGTGGATTTATGCTTTGTGAAGCTTTTACCTTCTGTGTCAATTCACAGATTTCACCTGATTCCTGTTGTCGTTTCTAATTGCCTTTGTTTCCTTAATTGCCTTCTACAGAATGTGATGACACTTTACCAATTCAGTTTGAGGCGACACTTTACCAATTCAGTTTGAGGCAACACTTTACCCACCAGGCTGAATTCATGAAATCATCATGAATACACACACGGTTGTCATCGTTACTGTCACACAAGTGTATTATTATATAGATTTGTTTTGTCTGCTAGTGTTGTCGATGGAGATGCTCATTCTGTCTCTAATATTCCCTAATCAGGGCGTGGCACCTTGTTATGTTTGTTTGTTTATTTGTTATAGTTGTGCTGTGCAGTGTCTCAAGACAAGCAGTATTTGTTGTCAGGCGGTAGTGGGTGTGGTCCAGTGGGCGGCCAATTAGTCCTGTGGGACCGACGGAATGAGAAGAAGCCTGTGTTAGAGACACACGCCCACCAAGATGGAGTGACTGGCTGTCACTTTATGAACATTAGAGATAGGAACTTGTGAGGCCCAGCTACATGTGTGTGTGTGTATGTGTGTGCGTGTTCATGTAAATATGTGTGTGCATATAGAGTGTGTTCAGTGGGTGGAGACTCAAGTGTGCGTGTGTGGGATCAACAGACATTAGAAGAGGTGTGCCATGGGGATCTCCCTGAGCCTGGGGCTATCACTGGAGTAGCACGCGCCACTCAAGACTTGTAAGGCTCTAGTCAGGTTGTGTGCAAATTCAATATTTGTTTGTCTAACACAAGACCCTAACAAGAGAACCTAACACAGGACCCTAACAAGAGAACCTAACACAGGACCCTAACAAGAGAACCTAACACAGGACCCTGACATGAGAACCTAACAAGAGAACCTAATACAGGACCCTGACATGAGAACCTAACAAGAGAACCTAAACAGGACCCTAAGAAGAGAACCTAACACAGGACCCTGACATGAGAACCTAACAAGAGAACCTAATACAGGACCCTGACATGAGAACCTAACAGGAGAACCCAATACAGGACCCTGACATGAGAACCTAACAAGAGAACCTAATACAGGACCCTGACATGAGAACGTAAGAAGAGAACCTAATACAGGACCCTGACACGAGAACCTAACAAGATAACTAACACAGGACCCTGACATGAGACCCTAATACAGGACCCTGACATGAGACCCTAATACAGGACCCTGACATGAGAACCTAACAGGAGAACCTAATACAGGACCCTGACATGAGAACCTAACAAGATAACTAACACAGGACCCTGACATGAGACCCTAACAAGAGAACCTAATACAGGACCCTGACATGAGAACCTAACAGGAGAACCTAATACAGGACCCTGACATGAGAACCTAACAGGAGAACCTAATACAGGACCCTGACATGAGAACCTAACAAGATAACTAACACAGGACCCTGACATGAGACCCTAATACAGGACCCTGACATGAGAACCTAACAGGAGAATCTAATACAGGACCCTGACATGAGAACCTAACAAGATAACTAACACAGGACCCTGACATGAGACCCTAACAAGAGAACCTAATACTGGACCCTGACATGAGACCCTAATACAGGACCCTGACATGAGAACCTAATAGGAGAACCTAATACAGGACCCTGACATGAGAACCTAACAAGATAACTAACACAGGACCCCGACTTGAGAACCTAACAAGATAACCTAATACAGGACCCTGACATGAGAACCTAAGAAGAGGAACCTAATACAGGACCCTGACACGAGAACCTAACACAGGACCCTGACAAGAGAACCTAACAAGATAACTAACACAGGACCCTGACATGAGACCCTAACAAGAGAACCTAACACAGGACCCAGACATGAGACCCTAACAAGAGAACCTAATACAGGACCCCGACTTGAGACCCTAACACCGGACCCTGACGTAAGACCCTAACATGAAACCCAACAAGTGAACCTAACTCGAGACCTGAACATGACAACCACTGTCAGTCGGATTTCAAAGTATGTAGGAAAGTGTGTGTGAATGTGTTTTGTTTGTGTGTATGTATGTAGGTTAGTTTGCAGTTCTTTTTCAAGTGGCCTGTCATTCTGGACATTTGATAGAAGTTCAGAGGACAAGTGTTTCAGTGTTTCATTAGCTTTTTCATGTTCTTAATATCAGCGCTGTCATAAAGGTGAACTATTTATTCATCATCCTTCACATTAGCACCATTAATGATAGGGTCACATGAAAATTCACTCTCTCTATGTATAATAATATATATTAGTGTTTGTGCTTTATTGAGTGAACATTTTCATAACTTCTCGGAACTTGACAATGGCTGCTTTTACATCTTCCTGGTTGACATGGTAACAGAGAACAGCTCTAACAACCGTGTTATTCATACTGAACAGTTTGACTGCTACATTCGATTTGCCGGGGTCGGCGAGGAGCTCCAGTAGGCGCGTGCTGCTGAGTTCAGGTGCTTGGATGTGGATAAGAACAATGTTGGTTTGCACACATGTCACATCTGCTCTGAGACCAGCAATGGCTGCCAGTCCCTCTGCCAACAGCTGGGCATTGGTGTGATCCTCATGGAGTCGCTTTCTCATGACTTGCAAAGCTATCAGCCCTGGGGCTGCCAGCACGCCCACCTGCCTCATCCCTCCACCCAAGGCCTTGCGAACTCTTCTAGCCTCTGTGATGAAAGCTCGTGACGCTGCTATGACAGATCCTACAGGTGCCCCCAGGCCTTTTGATAGACATACTGACACAGAGTCTGCATGCACCACTAGCTCTGCTGCAGGCACGCCCAGGGCAACTGCAGCATTAAACAGCCGAGCTCCATCAATATGAAGCTTCAGATCTAGCTCCTTGACTAGCGCTGCAACTTTCTTCATATAATCTAAGGTAAGGACACGCCCACCTGAAAGATTGTGAGAATTTTCCACACAGAGCAAGGTTGATCTTGGGAAGTGGTCATCAACTCGAAACACTTTGGCTCTGACATCGTCCAGATCAATTGTGCCATCTTTCAAGTTCCGTACAGTTCTGGGGTGCACTCCACCAACGCTAGCCACGCCTCCTTGCTCGTACTGGGAGATATGGCTGTTATCCCCAATTAGCACCTCGTTCCCACGCCTACTGCAGTGCACCATCATGCAAATCAAATTTGCCATAGTTCCAGACGGCACAAATAAAGCACTCTCTTTGCCTAACTCTTCCGCCACTTTCTCCTGCAATAGAGTTACGGTAGGGTCTTCGCTCATGACGTCATCTCCTACTTCAGCCTCCATCATCGCAACTCTCATTTCCTTAGTGGGTTTAGTGAAAGTATCACTGCGCATATCCACCACTTTAACTTCCATTATAGCTCCCAAGATTGCTTGCTTGTTACAACGCACCAGGTATTGGACTTGCTGCTGGTAAAGGGAAGTGGCTGAAGACACGCCCACCTATTATACAATACTGAAACCCTTTACCAAATATTGTAGTTGCTTGAATTGCTTTGGCTTGGACTGACTGAAGGAAGTTATCATGTTTAAGAAGCTTAAACAGAAGTTAGAGGAAGGTGGCGACGGAGGGTTAGAGAGAGTTAGTTTTAGCGAGAAGCTTCCCGGCTCGATAGTCAGGACCACTTCTGTTGACAAGGGGAGTCCCAATGGCGGTCTTCTCAATGGGAGCCAAGGTATTCAAACCTCTACTTACCTTGAGGAGACGCCGGAGGACCAGAGAGGGGAATTATTGGAGCCTCCTCAACGATTATCATCTTCATTAGGCAACTCTCAGCCTTCCAGTGATTCTGAGAATGTGGAGTGTGAAGACTCCCTTCACTGGCACATCAGAGAAACTGTAAGAGTCGTATTCTGTGACACAACTACAAAATATGAACTAACAAGTACCCACCACACAGTGACACTTGAAGACTAACTGTTGCAATTAGCAATGCAGTAGCATAAGCTATTATTTTTATCCATCTAAACATGATGAGCAATGGCGGTTGCGTGTTCTTGAATAATTCATGAGCTGAGTTGGTAAAGCGTGGACATTACCTGAATGGGAAAATGCTAGCAACCCGCTCTTCTATGGTTGACAAGAAGAAAAGGAGAGAGAAGAAAGTATCCCAATGTCCTGTTCAAACGTGCATCCATCAACTTCACATTGCTTATAACATATGTAACCTATAGTGACGACCCTTGCCGATAGCCCTTAGTATTTCTCTTCCCATATACATTCTGTTTGAACTGGCAGGCTGGTCACTGTACATAATGTGTATGTTTGTGTGTTTGTATGTAGTCTGATTCAGTACCTTCTCACCTTGTATCACGACCTCAACACAATTACCAGTCCTTGCTGGAGGCTAGGATACAGGACCTGGAACAAGGTGCGTGGGTGGGTATGTGTGTGTGGTGGTGGTAGTAGTAGTAGTAGTAGTAGTAGTAGTGGCATTGTATATATATGGGGTGGAGTACTTTGGTACTCGTACTTAAGTACACGTCATAAAGTACTCATAAAATATTCAAATCCTTTTTGTAATTGGTGTAAAAATACTCTTACTGTATTTCTGTACTTCCCATTTTTTCCAGTACTTCAAAGTACATTTAAAGTACTTGTAACTAGTCTCATCTCATAATGCATTTATACTTTACTCAGTAGCAAGCAGTCAATACTGCTACAACTACTAATGAAGCACCGACAGTGCGAACCCTCAGTGCTACTAAACACTACCTAGCTATTACAATGCATTCTCAGTGCTACTAACACTACCTAGCTATTACAATGCATTCTCAGCGCTACTAACACTACCTAGCTATTACAATGTATTCTCAGTGCTACTAAACACTACCTAGCTATTACAATGTATTCTCAGTGCTACTAAACACTACCTAGTAGCTATTACAATGCATTCTCAGTGCTACTAACACTACCTAGCTATTACAATGCATTCTCAGTGCTACTAAACACTACCTAGCTATTACAATGTATTCTCAGTGCTACTAACACTACCTAGCTATTACAATGCATTCTCAGTGCTACTAACACTACCTAGCTATTACAATGTATTCTCAGTGCTACTAAACACTACCTAGCTATTACAATGTATTCTCAGTGCTACTAACACTACCTAGCTATTACAATGTATTCTCAGTGCTACTAACACTACCTAGCTATTACAATGTATTCTCAGCGCTACTAAACACTACCTAGCTATTACAATGTATTCTCAGTGCTACTAACACTACCTAGCTATTACAATGTATTCTCAGTGCTACTAAACACTACCTAGCTATTACAATGTATTCTCAGTGCTACTAAACACTACCTAGCTATTACAATGTATTCTCAGTGCTACTAAACACTACCTAGCTATTACAATGCATTATCAGTGCTACTAACACTACCTAGCTATTACAATGCATTCTCAGCACTACTAAACACTACCTAGCTATTACAATGTATTCTCAGTGCTACTAACACTACCTAGCTATTACAATGTATTCTCAGTGCTACTAAACACTACCTAGCTATTACAATGTATTCTCAGTGCTACTAAACACTACCTAGCTATTACAATGTATTCTCAGTGCTACTAAACACTACCTAGCTATTACAATGCATTCTCAGCGCTACTAAACACTACCTAGCTATTACAATGCATTCTCAGCGCTACTAAACACTACCTAGCTATTACAATGTATTCTCAGTGCTACTAACACTATCTAGCTATTACAATGTATTCTCAGTGCTACTAACACTACCTAGCTATTACAATGCATTCTCAGTGCTACTAAACACTACCTAGCTATTACAATGTATTCTCAGTGCTACTAACACTACCTAGCTATTACAATGCATTCTCAGTGCTACTAACACTACCTAGCTATTACAATGTATTCTCAGTGCTACTAAACACTACCTAGCTATTACAATGTATTCTCAGTGCTACTAAACACTACCTAGCTATTACAATGTATTCTCAGTGCTACTAACACTACCTAGCTATTACAATGTATTCTCAGTGCTACTAACACTACCTAGCTATTACAATGTATTCTCAGCGCTACTAAACACTACCTAGCTATTACAATGTATTCTCAGTGCTACTAACACTACCTAGCTATTACAATGTATTCTCAGTGCTACTAAACACTACCTAGCTATTACAATGTATTCTCAGCGCTAATAAACACTACCTAGCTATTACAATGTATTCTCAGTGCTACTAACACTACCTAGCTATTACAATGTATTCTCAGTGCTACTAAACACTACCTAGCTATTACAATGTATTCTCAGTGCTACTAACACTACCTAGCTATTACAATGTATTCTCAGCGCTACTAAACACTACCTAGCTATTACAATGTATTCTCAGTGCTACTAACACTACCTAGCTATTACAATGTATTCTCAGCGCTACTAAACACTACCTAGCTATTACAATGTATTCTC
>WLWD01004637.1_pt1 | contig 17549 bp, 21 predicted proteins | sample 6712731 | NCBI WGS metagenome assembly WLWD01 (sample SAMN12718690, study PRJNA576275) | sponge metagenome | isolation source: marine sponge | host: Mycale hentscheli | place: New Zealand: South Island, Marlborough, Capsize Point | collected 2014-11-01
TCTTAGGCAGATCTGCAATCATATACCTCCACACTTAGTGCCCCAATTGGCACGTGATACAGGAGCAGGTGATAGAGCACGAAGTTTCCGTCCGTGGAGCCATGTTGTCGCCATGATCTACGCTCAGTTGACTCGTTGTCTCGGGTTAAACGACGTCTGTGACAGTCTGGGACTTCATTCGGGTTCACTCTCGGCTTTGCGGGGCGCGAAGGCTCCCAGTCGTAACGGGCTTTCTCATGCGAACAAAGTTCGTCCGGCAGCAATGGCTGAAAAGCTATTCTGGTCGGTGCTTGAGCATTTGCAAAAGACGCTACCGCAATACCAGCGGGGGAAACTCCCGAAGACCCTTCGCCGTTTTCGACGATCGATTCAAATCATCGATTCGACCACGATCGAACTGGTGGCCAATTCAATGGACTGGGCCAAACATCGGCGGCGTAAAGCAGCAGCCAAGACGCATATGCGATTGGATATGGAGAGTCTGCTCCCCCGCTTTGCCATCGTCGATACGGCCAAGCATAATGATGCCCGCTGCGCCTGGGAGCTCTGCGCCGGGATTAAAGACGGGGAAATCGTGATTTTTGACCGCGCTTACAACGATTGGAAACATCTGAGTGAGCTTTCTGATCGCGGTGTCTTCTGGGTGGGCCGGGAAAAGAAAGGAATGGTCTTCGATCTCTTGGACAAGCGAGAGGTCAGCGGAGAGGTAATCTGCGATGAGGAGATCATGCTCACCAACAATACTCATGCCAGGCGAGTCACAGCGTGGGTGGAGGTTGACGGGAAACGCCGGCAGATGACCTTTTTGACTAATCATCTCAAATGGAGCGCCGCAACGGTATGCGACCTCTATAAGGCCAGGTGGCAGATCGAGGTCTTCTTCAAACAGATCAAGCAAACGCTCAAGCTGGGAGACTTTCTTGGGCACTCTGCCAACGGCGTCCGTTGGCAGGTATGGACCGCCTTGCTGGTCTACGTCTTGTTGCGCTTTATCAGCCGACTCAGCCAATGGACTCATAGCTTCATTCGGCTATACGCGATCACTCGCACCTCACTTTGGAAGCGAATGGATTTGCTTGGATACTTGCAGCAACTCTGTGGGACAGCAGGTGGCCACTTTCGGCATCTTGCCAGACCCGAACAGGCCTATTTTGCCGGTTTTTAGAGAATCCTATGGGACAGCATATGAGAGCCAATCGATAATAAGGCACTACCCAAGGCGGCTAAGAGCCTGTTTGAAAAAACAAACCATATAGGAAATCAACCAAACTGAGCGACGCGGCTAGATAATTTTGTTGACGGATAAAGCTTGAGAATTTCTGCAATTCTTTGCGGAGCCAAATCGAGGCGATGAAAATCGCCACATATCCTACTAATCTGACCGATGCTCAATGGGAACTGATCAAGCCGATGTTGCCAGAAAAGAAAAAGCGAGGGCGTCCTCGCATCTGTCGCCGCCTCGTATTGAATGCCATCTTCTATATCGTCAAGGGTGGTATCCAATGGCGCATGCTGCCAAATGATTTTCCGGCCTGGCAAACGGTCTATCACGTTTTCCGCAAATGGCAGAGACACAATACATGGGAGAAGATCAATGGCCTTCTTCGAGCCAAAGTAAGAAAGAGTGTGAACAAGAGATGTCGGCCAACAGCAGGCATTCTCGATAGCCAGAGCGTCAAATCCGATCCTCACGGAGGTGAGGTGGGATACGATGCAGGCAAACGGATCAAGGGCCGAAAGCGCCATGTGCTTGTTGACACCCTAGGATTGCTCTTAGGAATAGAGATCACCCCTGCTGACATGCCCGAAAGGGATGGCGCCAAGAAACTGCTTACTCGAGTCATTCCTTGGTTGGACTGGATGCGCTTGATCTGGGTGGATGGCGGATATAGCGGGAGTGCATTCGCAGATTGGTGCCGCGAGCTCAAATCCAAACTGAAAGTAGAAGTCGTTAAGCCTTCGGATGATGCCAAAGGGTTCGAAGTGCTCCCGAGGCGCTGGGTAGTCGAGCGAACATTTGGTTGGTTCATGCGGCATCGCCGACTCGTCAGAGACTTCGAAGGTAGCGATACAAGCGCTGCGGCATGGACTTATATCGCCATGATACGAATTCAGCTCAACAGATTGGCCTGATTGCTGGGGTTTTCTGATTTTTCAAACAGACTCTAAGAGAAAAAGTCTAGATCTCCAAACTCAAGGACTCTGAAAATTCCTTGAGTTAACGAAGGTTTTTGCCCACTCAAGACTGCCTATGGGATGCTAGTGATTCCGATTCAGAACCGCTCAATTCTAATCAACGTTACCATCGGCCATCGCCCTCGTGGCAGGCTGGGTGATTGAAAGCGATTTTGAGTCCGCTGCCGTTGAATAGTATAATGGTCAAACGCATACATTTATAGAAAATGAGAGCCCTCGTCTCTGCCTTGTCTGACTCACTAGCATCCCATAGGCAGTCTTGAGTGGGCAAAAACCTTCGTTAACTCAAGGAATTTTCAGAGTCCTTGAGTTTGGAGATCTAGACTTTTTCTCTGAGCCGCCTTGGGTAGTGCCTTATTATCGATTGGCTCTCATATGCTGTCCCATAGGATTCTCTAAAAACCGGCAAAATAGGCCTGTTCGGGTCTGGCAAGATGCCGAAAGTGGCCACCTGCTGTCCCACAGAGTTGCTGCAAGTATCCAAGCAAATCCATTCGCTTCCAAAGTGAGGTGCGAGTGATCGCGTATAGCCGAATGAAGCTATGAGTCCATTGGCTGAGTCGGCTGATAAAGCGCAACAAGACGTAGACCAGCAAGGCGGTCCATACCTGCCAACGGACGCCGTTGGCAGAGTGCCCAAGAAAGTCTCCCAGCTTGAGCGTTTGCTTGATCTGTTTGAAGAAGACCTCGATCTGCCACCTGGCCTTATAGAGGTCGCATACCGTTGCGGCGCTCCATTTGAGATGATTAGTCAAAAAGGTCATCTGCCGGCGTTTCCCGTCAACCTCCACCCACGCTGTGACTCGCCTGGCATGAGTATTGTTGGTGAGCATGATCTCCTCATCGCAGATTACCTCTCCGCTGACCTCTCGCTTGTCCAAGAGATCGAAGACCATTCCTTTCTTTTCCCGGCCCACCCAGAAGACACCGCGATCAGAAAGCTCACTCAGATGTTTCCAATCGTTGTAAGCGCGGTCAAAAATCACGATTTCCCCGTCTTTAATCCCGGCGCAGAGCTCCCAGGCGCAGCGGGCATCATTATGCTTGGCCGTATCGACGATGGCAAAGCGGGGGAGCAGACTCTCCATATCCAATCGCATATGCGTCTTGGCTGCTGCTTTACGCCGCCGATGTTTGGCCCAGTCCATTGAATTGGCCACCAGTTCGATCGTGGTCGAATCGATGATTTGAATCGATCGTCGAAAACGGCGAAGGGTCTTCGGGAGTTTCCCCCGCTGGTATTGCGGTAGCGTCTTTTGCAAATGCTCAAGCACCGACCAGAATAGCTTTTCAGCCATTGCTGCCGGACGAACTTTGTTCGCATGAGAAAGCCCGTTACGACTGGGAGCCTTCGCGCCCCGCAAAGCCGAGAGTGAACCCGAATGAAGTCCCAGACTGTCACAGACGTCGTTTAACCCGAGACAACGAGTCAACTGAGCGTAGATCATGGCGACAACATGGCTCCACGGACGGAAACTTCGTGCTCTATCACCTGCTCCTGTATCACGTGCCAATTGGGGCACTAAGTGTGGAGGTATATGATTGCAGATCTGCCTCAGAACCGTGAGATTGGTGCGAGCTGGTTGGTGTCTTTTGTTTTTCAATGCCTGCTGAGTGGCAGGTTTACAAAATATCTTCCAGCCCTTTCTTCATTTTCCTATGGGATGCCTGTGTTCTGACTGCTTTGCCTTGCTCTGTGCCACCCAGGCAGCATCGCCAACCCAACCTTGTCCTGAATTAGTGCCCGAGACGGCAACCCATCGCGATATGGATGTCTACGGCGGCCCGGCCAAGACGCCGACTTCAATCGACTTCTCATGAGGAATCACCTTTTTCACCTCTTCCAGACAGCGCCGATGTGCCTCTCCCCACCCGCACAATCTCTACACAGGATCACCCGGTAAAATCAGGCGCCTGCCAAACCACACCAATCTATCCCTTAAACCCAATCTATCGCCCACTATCGCAAACGAGCATGGTACCGGGTCTCCTTTCTGGGAAAACCCCCATCGGGCCTCCCGCCTATTTCCATTTGATATTCTGGGAATTTCCAACAGCTGACCCTCATCAGCCGATCCCGATCCCAAGATGACAAGCTCCTCAAAGAATCAAAAAAACGCAAAACACCCATTCTTTCATTGCCTGCTCTACTACGAAACCCCATAACACCCTCAAGCCCCAAAAAAGGAAAATCAAAGAACTACCCACCGCATCATTGACACTGCCGCCAACGTTCGTGGATACACCCGAAACCCGCTTTCAGTATTCAATATCTCGCAGAAAATCACTTTCTTTTCTTTGAATTCCCCATGCGGGTCGCTCCTCCGAATGCTAGGAACACGACTGCGGACAATACGCGGTCCATGGTCCCTGTCCGAACAGGATCCGGTTTTCCCTTTCGCAAAGATGGACCTGCTACAACTCGGATTGAACATCCTGTAGATTGCCCGATGGGCCGGACAAATCGCGCCAGGGTCTCATAGTAGCGCCCTGGTCGAGTATTGCGATGTCGCCCCAACATTCCTCGAAATCGCCGGTATGGCGACTCCACCAAGCATGGATGGTCGCTCTTTCCTCTCTGTCCTTTTGGGACAGAGCCAAGAACACAAGACCTACACCTTCGGTCTCCACACGACGCGAGGTATTATCAACGGATCAGACACCTATGGCATTCGATCCTGCGGCACCAAAGAATTTCGCTACATTCGCAACCTGACACCTGATATCCGATTTACCAACGTCGTGACCCGAAAGGGTGGCGACAAAGCCGATTTCTGGAACTCTTGGATCCAAGAAGCAGCGTCGGGTAACCAACAGGCGCAGAGACTCACCCACAACTACCAATACCGTCCGGCAGAAGAGCTCTACGACGTTCGGTCCGATCCGTATTGCCTCAACAACCTGATCGATCAGCCTCAGCATCGAAATCTCCGGCACCGGCTTTCAGAGGAATTGGATCGATGGATGAAATCCCAAGGAGACCAAGGATCGGCGACAGAAGCTCTCGCTCATACTCGGAGCAACAAATACATTAAACAGCACGGCAACAAATGAAGTGCCAGCCCTCCAGTTGGGGTTTGTGTTGATCCGTTTCCAAAGCTGGCTCATAATCGACTGAACTTTATTTGAACGGTCCTAATGCCGACAGTTGCCCAACAGCTTCGTAGCTCTCGTGAGGCCCAGAATCTCTCGATCGAAGACGTAGCCAACCTGACCAAACTCCGCACGGATCACGTGCGTGCTCTCGAATCAGGCGACTACAAGGTTTTCTCTGCCCCAGTCTATGTTCGTGGCTTTACACGAACGTACGCCAAGCTCGTAAAGCTCGATCCACAAGCTGTCCTCGATACTCTTTCTTCAGAGCTAGAACAGGGAACGTCAAAGAAATCGGATGATGGACATAACAATCTACCAAGCAAGGGCATCGTTGAGGTGTGCAGCGCTCCACTTTCCCGGATCAACTGGAAAAACGCTCCTCTTCCACTCCTGATCCTCTCCGTTCTCATCGCGACGGAAGCCTGGGCGTTCGAATTACAATTACCAGCAAGAGCAAAGATCCATTGGCTGATCTCGGTGAAGGAAAGTAATCTCGAACCAAGCCGCTTCCATCCGTCTATCTGCCCATTCCGAACCGAGTTCGTAACGCCGCTACGAATTCACCTTCACAATAATCCCAGTCAGATCGTCGTCTTGCTCTTCGCTACCGACGAAGTCTTTGACCGCCACCCGCAACGAGGCCAAGATTTTCGCCGAGGGTTCATCCCGATGCTCATGGACGTGAGCACAGATTCGATCCACACCAAAAAAGTCATCGTCTTCTGACAATGCCTCTTCAAATCCGTCCGTGAGGAGAATGAGGATGTCCCCATCTTGCAGTACGACACCACTCTGAGATTCGTATTCCGTATTCTCACGAATCCCCAATGGCGCTCCAGTTCGCTTCAGTTTGCGGCGGCAAGAACCATCCAAGCCAACCACAAGCCCGGCCGGGTGACCGGCGTTGGACCACGTCAGCTCACGAGTTTCCGGGTTCAGCGCTACCAGAATCATTGTGATGTACCGTTCTAAGCTAAGATCATCCGAGAGCACTTGATTCGCTCTCGTCAAGATTTCACCGACGCTTTCCCGCCGTTTTGCAAGAATTCGGAGATAGGCTCGGGCTTCAGCCATCAGCAGAGCGGGACCGATTCCGTGCCCGGTGACATCGGCTACCACGAACCCCGTCCGATCCTCAAGCAAGGATACATAGTCAAAGTAATCCCCTCCGGCGGCAGCGGCCGGAAAACTCACTCCGGCGGATTGTCAAATCCAGGAAGCTGGGGTGCCTCCTTAGGAAAAACATCACATTGTTGATATCCCGGGACAACACAAAACGGTTCTTCAGTTCCCGAGTTTCTCTTACGCCTGCTCGCGCGGTGGTGGATATTTCGAATGAAAAGCGACTCGCATTCGACGTCAATGGAGTTCCAAACTACTCAGAGCCGTCTCTACGTAATGATTGTCCAGATTCCCGTTCACCCCTCTGCCTAGAAATGACGCTCGCCTTTGCTTTCCCCTTCGACGCCACTACTCGCTGTCAGATTTTCGCGGAAAGTGGATTGCCCAGATTCCCCAAAAAGTCGATCTATCTGATTCCCCACGAGTTCCGTGGTAGTGTAACCGAAAATGCTGGCCGTCGCAGGATTCGCAAAATGAATCACCCCGCTACTGTCTGTCAAAAGCACGGCATCGCTCGAGTTTTCCCACAAGAGGCGATTCCTCAATTCGCTCTCCTTCAATGCTGCTTCAACCTGATGTCGTTCACGTCGGGTTTGAGCCTCGCGCATCTCACGCTCGACCGCCACCACCAAGCGAGCCAGCTGCCCCTTCATCAAGTAATCATGAGCACCTGCCTTCATCGCAGCAACAGCGACGTCCTCGCCAATACCACCTGAGATGATAATGAAAGGAATGTCCATTCCAGTGGACCTCAAGACTTGGAGGGCTTCGGGAGCCTGAAAGTCGGGCAAATTGTAATCTGAGAGGATTACATCCCAATCTTGATTGCCCAACGCGTCTCGCAAAGAGGTTGCGCTCTCCACCCGTTGAGTCGACACCTCATAGCCGCCTTGTCGCACACAACTAATCTGGGCCGAGCATCGACCCGGAGTCTTAATGTCAATACTCGTAGACCTTTGTCAATAACCCCTCTAGTGAGTTCGCCGATTTATCGACCTCTGGTGGCTCTCAGATTGGCGACTAATTGGCAGCTAAATTAAGGAAAGCGCGTCAGCAATAAACCCGAATTCCTAGTCCAACCCAAAAACCACACAGACACTGCAAGAACTACCCCCCCACCCCCCACGAGATCGTCGTCCCCACACCCCATCCCCAATCCATACACAACCCACTACTCCGAGCAAGCAAGCGATCATTCGAAAGCGCCGATTCGCTACTAGATGACTCAGAAAAACATTCGTGATCGCGAGAGGCCCCATAGCCACCAGAAACCAAGGAGCGACCCGCGCAATCCAAATGAGCTGCGAAGACTTCGCATCAAGCCCTGAGCGGACGCCTTCAGACAGACCATTCAGGGTCGTCACCCATTGGATAATTGAGGGGAGCATGAGCGAACCGGCAAACGAAGCCACAACGGCCAATACCACGACCATCGTGGTTGCCAATGCGGTATCCCTCACAAGTCGAGCCCCTTTGTGCTTCAAACTTTCACTGACTAATTTGGGGAACATCACCCCCGCCAAAGGTCCGACAAACATGACGAGTCCCCGTCCAGCTAGAGAGGCTGCTCCATAATGACCGCTCTGAATCTCAGAAAAGTTCGCGCGGGCAATGATTGAATCGGCAGTCATGAAGACCTGAAAAATGCCAGGGCCCAATGCGAACGGAATGGCCCGCCACAGCCACTGGCGCCAGACGGAGCGGTTCGAAGAAGGCTTGAATAAATCACGACAGAAATAACCACTAAGCACAACCGCGAGCAAAACTCCTACGAGAGGTCCCATCATCAACCAATTTGGCAAAGGCACCACACACAAACCCATACTAAAATAAGAGCAACGATACTAAAGCGACCGAAACCAGTAGGCCCTGACAGCCCCCCCCAAACCAGGCAAATAATTGCCGCCCTTGCCAAACAAGCCCATCACACGGGCAGGACCAGAGGATGTGGCAACATAAACCAATAGAGTTACCATAGCACGGCCACGATTGATTAGGCATCTTCAACTCGACCAGGCCCCAATTCCGCAGGGAAGACGAGAAAAGAATTCAACACCCCCGCCCCCAGAAGCAGAGTGAGGAATCCCAAATTCCCACCCACTACATTTCCAGCGAGCACTTGACGATCTTGCTCCGTTTTCGCATCCGCTGTTTCGTAGGCGAATACAGTCTGAATACCGGGAGAAAGAATCGTTGAAAAATTAACCAAGTTAAGCAGAGCCAGAAAGAGTCCGTAGGAGGCAGCACCAAGAAAGACTCCGATTCCATGCACCCCAAACATGAAGCACCCCGCTAAAGTGGTACTCAAAACCATCCAAGATCCGTGCCGCAGCATGCTCATGATACTCGATGCGACTACGAAAGAACGGGACGTTCAACGGAAACCTCCGTCTCTCTTAGAGCCTGCTCTCCCTTTGACTGCTCCTTCCGGCCCTCAACCTTCACTCCGAAGGCGAGCCCCTTCCAGAGTCCAATCCCATACGCAAAGTGCGAAACAGGAACTAACGGAATACTCGACAACGCAATGGTAAAACCCTGCCTCATAGCAGACGCCAAGGTCCACGCAATGCTCAACGCAACGTAGAACACGAGCGGGATAAGAAATGGCTGCGCGATCGCTGAAGAGAAAACACTCACACCAGCAACCATCAAAACGTAGATCACGAAGAACGCTGGCACAAAATTCAGAGTAGAACCGACCGAAGGATAAAGGCGCACTTGCTCTCCCCTTCCTCGTCCGTAGCGATATAGCATACGCACAAACTCTTGCAGCGTGGTCCTCGGATAACGAAAGACGACGATCTCAGGATCGTATACCACCTCCGCACCACGGGTGCCGAGCTCATCCAGCAGTGCATTCTCCTCGTTGGGATAGAGCGCCTCATCAAAGCCACCTGCCTTTCGAAACTCTGAGGCACTCACAGCCATGTTGCAGAGAATGAGTTCCTTTTCAGAACTCTGACGTCGTCGCCCTACTTGTCGATACCGCGCACAACTCGGCCCAAAAACCAATCGATTCCCCATCAGCGCCGCAAAAACACGTTGCAGAAAAGAGGCGTCTGCAGGACAAAGATTGGGACCACCCACTACCGCCACATCCGATTGGTTGAACGCATCGATCAGTCGATCTACGTTTTCAGGTGACGCCATAGAATCATCGTCCAAAAAGTAGAGAATGTCTCCTCGAGCCTGTTCAGCGGCGACGTTGCGCTGTCGACTTGGTTGTTTACCTCGCGCCAACAACACCTCGATACCCCTATCTTCACTCACCCAGCCTGAGAGACCGGCCAAGGCTGTAACCGCACATCCTGACCGGCACGCGCGGCAATGAATCACACTGACGCTTTGGTGCGAAGGCTCAGCCGGTCATGGAAGGACCTCAAATACGAAGTAAACGCGCCGCCCCCCGATTCAGATCAGCGATGCAACCGAGAGCACTCGTTGCTGTGTGACCTGAGCTATGTTTCCGGACCATAAACTATGCAAGGTGTCCCGTCTTTTTGCAATCACTCTGCCTGCATCACAAAAATGTCGACAACCAACCGTCTGGCGGTTCCCCACATCCCCGAGAAGTCTTGGACACCTGAACTCATGATCGTCTCCAATGCAGGCGTAGGCGTGACAATATCGCGCACATTCAGCTTTCACGCCCACATGTCGCGCCACTCGAGAGATATCAGCCATCACAACCTTAAGCTTTTCCCCCGGAAGAGTCCGTCGATCCACTTGCACTTTACATCGATCCGGAACGACGTTCGGTTGGCTCCCTCCTTGAATCACACCGACATTAATCGTGGCATTCCCGAGCAGTGGATGTTGGTGATTACGGAGCGTCGCGGCATATTCCGTCTCTAAAGCAACGACTACCTTGGCCATGGCTTTGACCGCGTTTTGCCCCAGCTCCGGCCGAGAGCCATGCGCTGCCTTGCCGCAAGTTTCCAATTCCAACCAGAAGTCTCCTTTGTGCGCCGAAACCACTTCAAGCATCGTCGGGTTCACCATAATGGCGAGATCAAAGGCGTGAGTGTCCTGAGCAAAGTCGAGACCCCATCTGGGCGTTTTCTTCATCTGCCAATCCAGCAAAAACAATTCGACCTTCCGGAGACTCGATCGGGATCCTCAGCCATCGTTAACAAGGCAGAAAACATCGCGGCAACACACCCTTTGGTGTCGCAAGCTCCACGCCCATATATCTTGCCGCCCCGCTCCTCTGCTTTTACCTGAGAACGATCTGCTCGAATGGTATCCAAGTGGGGTGCCAGAACAATCCGTCGTCGCCGTTTTCCCTTGGATGGCAGAGTCGCGATCAAATTCTCACGACCTGGCCCCACTTTTTGCCGTCGGACTCTCAACCCTGATTGGCGGGCCAATGCCGCCAAGTACTCCACCATTCGCCCCTCCCCAGCGAGTGTGTCTTGTCCATCAGCAAAGGCCGGATTCACACTTGGAATCTGAATGAGCTTTTTCAGCAATTCGGCGACTGATTTTGGGCGCTTTATCTTCAAGGCGGAGGAGTTTAGCGCTCGTAAAGAAAGTCGTCGAGTCGGGAAACCCCGTCGAGCATGCGCAGAATCGGTTCTGCAAGAATCAGAAACCCTACCGGGATTCTTGCCAGCGATCTGGAGACGAGATATATTTTATGTCATTCAGTCCCCGCAGACATTATGCCCTAGGCCGCTGACTGCGACAAACGAATCGAGTTTACCGCAAAGATGACTATACGATTAGCAACCAGCCTCTCATTGATCTTGCTAACAAACGCTCTCGTTGGGCAGGACGCCGTAAGCTTCAATGAGCAAATTCGTCCAATTCTATCGAGTAAATGCTTCCAATGCCACGGCCCCGACGAACAAGAGCGTAAAGCCAGTTTACGGCTCGATACGGCAGAGGGGGAAGAGGGTGCCTATCGAACGCGCAGAGACAGTACAGCGATTCAAGTAGGCGCACCTGAAAACAGCGAGGTCTGGCATCGGATCAATTCAGATGACTCTGATGAGCTAATGCCGCCACCCGAATCAAAGATCGAAAAACTCACGACCCAAGAAAAGGCCCTCATTAAAAAATGGATCAGCGAGGGAGCCAACTACGAAGCATTCTGGGCCTTCGTCCCACCCAAATTCGAGGGCCTCCCCCCCCTACAAGATGGCCAAGAGTTGCTGAACCCGATCGACCAATTCGTTCGAAAACGCCTTGAAAAAGAAAACCTTAACCGACCCCTAAGGCCAGTAAGCGCACGTTGATTCGACGCCTGTCATTTGATCTTACTGGACTCCCACCCACGCCAGAAGAAATCCAAACCTTCTTAGATCATTCAAGCGACCGGGCCTATGAAGATCTCGTTGAACGACTTCTGAACAAGCCTCAATTCGGAGAGCACATGGCAAAATACTGGCTCGATCTCGTCCGCTTTGCAGACACCAATGGCCTGCACCATGATCACTACCGCGAAATGACACCCTACCGCGATTGGGTCATACGCGCCTTCAATGAAAATCTTCCTTTCAATCAATTCATTTCATTCCAAGTGGCTGGGGACCTTTACCCCAGCCCCACAACCGAACAGCAAATTGCTTCGGGCTTCAATCGCCTGCACCTCATCATCGATAGAGGTACCGCCTTGCCGGAGGAAGCTTTCACACTAATGTGTTTGATCGCGTCAGTCCATTTGCAACGGCGTTTTTGGGGCTCACCGTCCAGTGGTTCCGTTTGCCACGACCAAAATCCGACCCGATCAACCCAAAGAGATTTCTATCAGCTCTTTTCATTTCCGTGTCGACAAGTCGTGGGCGAGGAGGACCTGAGCCGGTGTCGCAGCGGCCCAGATTTCAAACGTGGCCTTCAGCCTCCTTACATCGAGTTCCGGAGCCCGAAACAGGCTTAGAGCGAGACGTTGCAGGATGCAATCTCGCACCTCAAAAAAGAAATTGCCGCCCAAAAAGAGAATAAGGATGAATCAGCGAGCGAAGCACGAGCAACTCGAGTGGATTCACTCAACCGAGACCTTAAACAGCACCGAAAACGCCATGACACACTTGTCGAAACCATTCCGGCAACGCTGGTAATGAAAGAGAAGAAAGAGATTCGGGACGCACATATACTCATTCGGGGTGTCTACGACCAAAAGGGGGACAAGGTAGAACGCAACACCCCAGGCTTCCTCCCACCCTTGAAGAAACAATCTGAAATTGCCTCCCGACTCGACCTCGCCAACTGGTTAGTCGGATCCTCAAATCCCCTAACCGCGCGTGTCACGGTCAACCGATTCTGGCAACAGCTCTTTGGAGTAGGAATCGTGAAGACATCCGAAGATTTTGGGGTGCAAGGAGAACTTCCCAGTCATCCCGAACTTCTTAGACTATCTAGCGCTCAATCGTCGAATCTGGATGGAATGCAAACAACTTCTAAGGTCGCTTGTGCTGTCCTCCACTTACCAACAAGCTCGACTGCGCAGCCTTCCATTTCAAGAAGACCCAGAGAATCGACTTCCTCTCCCGAGGCTCCACAATTCCGATTGTTTCCATAGATGATTGGTACCAAATCCGTTCTGTGAGTTGGGCAATTGAACAAGGCAAATCTACGACGGCTAGAGCGTCAAGCCTCCCCAACCGGCTAACCTATGGAAGTTGTCGCCATGCCCTCTTCGTAATCCCCGCGTCTATGAGCCGTCAAGGAACGGATCTATCGCGAAGTATCTACATCGACACCTTTTTGGAAGAGAGGCCCTTCCGCCCCCCCAATGACATCTTCGCGCTCCGACACTAGAATCCTGCATTGGCCCCCGCCGTGAACGGACAACACCCCCCCTTCACTCCCCTTACTGATAACTAGAGTCAATACTAATCCTTACTCATTGCTGCCAGCCGAACGGCCCGACTCAGTCTTGAAGACGAAACTCGAAATCAGAAGAGCGATTGAAAGCCGCTCATGAAAAGAATCACTTCGCAGCCCCAAGCGAAGCAGAGCTACAACGTCTTAGCCAAGCCTTAATCGGCTTCATTGAGCTCTATTCAGCGGACTCTGAAGCCCAGGAACTCATCACGAACTCTACGTCGCCGGTGGATGCGTCCCCCGAAGAACGCACCCAATTGGCCGCTTGGACAATGCTCATTCATTCTCTCCTCAACCTGGATATCACGAAGACTCGGCAATAGCTATTCGCCCCCAACGAACAACTGCTTTCAGATAATTTGGCCATCTCGCACAATCGCCGTCTATGAATCCTATCGACCAAATCCAAACCCTTCAGAACCGCCGTCAATTCCTTCGTCACTCGGCCATGGGCTTGGGCGCAGCCGTCTTGGGCTCTCTCTCGCCTCGATCGCTCACTGCGGCCCCTCTTCACGGCAATCATTTCGCCCCCAAAGCCAAACGGGTCATCTTTATGTTCATGGCTGGCGCACCAAGTCAGCTCGATTTGTTCGACTACAAACCAGACCCTTGAAAAGCAATTCAACGCCCCCACTTCCAAGTCCGTCGCAACGGACAGCGTGTGTCCACTGCCATGACAAAGGAAAGAACAAAGGGGCACCCGTCGATGTGAATTTCTCTTCCCCAAAGGGAAAATTGAATCTATAGCATTGCTCCCTCATCTTTCCAATGTTGTTGATGATTCTGCCTCATTAAATCCACGTCATACCGATGCAGTCAATCATGAGCCCGGAAGACTCTCTTCTGCCGGGCTCCGGATTCCGCAAAGCGAGTATGGGTGCATGGTTGGATTTCGGTCTCGAGTATCACCGCAATCTTCCAGACTTTATTGTCCTCAGCTCCGCCTTCTGGACAGGAGGAAAATGAATGTTCCAAGCACTTTACGTCGACTCTGGGGTTTCCCCGGTGTCTGCCCTCACGGGCCATCAAGGCGTATCCTTTCAAGCTCTTGCGACCCGACTGTTCCTCTCCAATCCAGCCGGGTCAATCGCCAAAGCAGAAGCACAAATGGCTGGATCTTTGTCCAGGTCTGAACCGGATCATCTCGCAGAAATCGGCGATCCTGAAATCCAAACAACTATTTCACAGCAGGAGATGGCTTTCCGCATGCAGGCCTCTGTACCAGAATTGACAGATCTCTCGGGAGAACCCCAACACATCCTCGACCTCTACGGTCCGGAAGTGAATAAGTCGGGTTCATTCGCTCGGAACTGTTTGTTAGCGCGCCGGATGATGGAGCGAGATGTTCGATTCGTGCAACTCTTCCACCGTGGTTGGGATCATCATTCCAATCTACCCACCAAACTTCTAGGCCAAGCATTTGACGTCGACCAACCGGCAGCCGCGCTTCTCTCAGACTTGAAGCAAAGGGGTCTCCTTGAAGATACCCTCGTCGTCTTCGGTGGAGAATTTGGGCGCACGACATTTGGGCAAGGCAAGCTGGCCCGTGATAACTACGGTCGAGACCACCATCCACGATGCTTCACAACCTGGATGGCTGGCGGCGGCATTAAAGGAGGAATGACTTACGGCCAGACAGATGATTTCAGCTACAATATTGTTAAGAATCCCGTACACGTTCGAGACTTTAATGCCACTATCCTCCACCAACTGGGTATCGACCACCAAAGACTCACGTTTCCATTCCTAGGCTTGGATCAACGTCTCACTGGCGTCGAGGAAACACATGTGATACGCGACATCCTAAGCTAGAATGCCACCGACTAGGGCGCTTCTAAACTGCTAACCGGGTGATCACCCAGAACGTTTAAGAAGCTTTTCATACTTCTTAATCCATTGACAATCGAGATGAAAATAGAGCCCATTCCTTCGCCCTAAGGGAATCCCTTACTTACCCTAAACATTCGCCATAAATCCTTGGCATGTCCAAGTTTAGGAGCTCTACTCCAGGCCTTTCCCCTCTCTCGCTTCGATTCCGATGATGGGATTTCAGAAAGTTGAAAAGTACACTCAAGTTGTATCCGGTGAGCCCGATGGGACCAACGAGATGAAACTAAAGAGTTCAGGTTTCAACACGGCCGGGGAAAATAAGAAAGGCCCCAAACATGATCACCCTTCCCCTATCTGAAGCGCCTTCGAAACAGAGTCCTATCGACAACATCCTTTCGAAGTTAAAGATCGTTCCCGGCGGATCCGACACCTACAATCGCATTTTGCGGGAGCTCCGGGACCCCGCTGGCACGCTCGAACAAGTCGGTCATTTCGTTGGCTCAGATCCAGCCATTACAACCGAAGTACTGAAGCACGCCAACTCTGCCGCACTGGGTTTCACTCGCATCGTGAATGACCCAAAAGACGCCGTCATGTTGCTAGGCGGCGAGCAGATATTGGCCATCGTCATGATGGTGGATGTCTTCAGCCTCGGAAACCACAATAACCTGCAAGGGATTCCCCTCCCTGATTTTTTTTTGTTCGCCACAGCCGAATTGGTTTGCAGACGCCCAAGCACTCATGCAACGTGACCCGTGACGAGAAATACTCCGGAGCACATTCACCGCAAGGTGTCTAACTCTCCATGACATAGGAAATTTTGCTTTCCTTGCCGCATCAATTTCCCACCTGAGTATCGCAACTGCCACAGCAATAGCAAAGAACGTTCACGGCTCGGCGTTTCCCACGCGGACCTGGGGGCTGCATTTCTTGTTTCAAGAAACCTGCCCGAAATAGTCGTCCGTGCCGTTGCAAACCACGATCAACTCGAAGCAACGGGAGACGGTACGCCATCCCTAGTGGACTGCATCTTTATAGCGAACCTCCAGGAGCATTTTCGATCACAGACAAATCCGTTTGAAGGAAGACTTTCCAAACAGGTGAGTTTCGTGGGGAAACGTTTCGGAATCAAACGTCTCATCGAATTCGCCCTTACCTAGGAAAAACGAATAGCCACCCGGCCCATCAAGACAGGATACCGTAGATAGGATCCGCGAATCGATCAACGAGCCGTACCGGACGCCCGTTGACCTCGACCTCCATTTGCTCGGCGTCGAGGCCAAGTTGATGCAGAATCGTCGCTTGGAGATCGGCAATATAGGTACGATGACTGACGGCACGGTAGCCGACCTCATCAGTACTCCCATAAACAGTTCCGCCGCGAACGCCGCCGCCTGCTAACCAGGTCGTAAACCCCTTGGGATTGTGATCGCGTCCGGTGGTGTTTTGCGACCATGGGGTTCGCCCAAATTCACTTGTCCAAACGACCAACGTCGAATCCAGCATTCCTCGGTTTTTGAGATCACGAAGCAGCCCAGCTATCGGCTTATCGGTCTCCCTACAAAGCGGCGCGTGAGATTTCATATCACTATGGGAATCCCAACGGCCGTTCCCGCCACCTCCATGGCATACCTGAATAAACCGGACATCTCGTTCAGCCAAACGTCGAGCTAGCAGAAGCTGACGGCCGAACGAATCCGTTTCCTTCTGCCCCATCCCGTAGAGCTCCGTGACATGACTAGGCTCGTTCGAGAAATCGACTGCCTCAGGGGCCGACAACTGCATCCGAGCAGCCAACTCATAGGCGTGGCGACGCGCGGCAATGGCGCTCTCAACTTCGTAACGTTTTCGAAAACCTCGATTCAATGCCCCAACGCCTCCTGCCTTTACTTGAGTTCTTGCTGAGCTCCTGAGGTGACCTTCAAGTTGGTGATGGTGGTTTCGAAGACTGGAAAGGAGTTGCAGCATATGCCGCAACCTGAGCACCGCCTGTCAACTGAACTGGAGAGGTCGGTCGCCCGATATTAACAAAGGATGGAAGATTTCGATTGGCCGTTCCCAGAGCATAATTCACCCAGCTCCCAAGCGTCGGATTATCCAGCAATCGACCACGGTGCCCCGTCGTTGTCTCGATCACCGCAGGAAAATGATTCGATTCTCGGCGATACATCGATCGCACCACGGCAAGCTCATCTGCCATTTCGCCGACATATGGGAACCAGTCAGAAACGGGAATCCCCGATTGACCGTATTGTTTGAAGACACGATGACAAGGAATGACCGGCCGCTCCATGGGAGCCAAGTTATCTCCAAAGCCAATCGCATCGACGAATTTCCCTTCCCACTTCCGATCTTTTGGGTCGAAGGTATCGATATGGCTGACTCCGCCACACATGAACAAATAGATCACTGAATTGACCCGTGGCAGCCGTTGCCCACTTCCACGAGTAAAATTCGGTACGGAATCCTCGGCCCAG
>WLWD01005191.1_pt1 | contig 17541 bp, 16 predicted proteins | sample 6712731 | NCBI WGS metagenome assembly WLWD01 (sample SAMN12718690, study PRJNA576275) | sponge metagenome | isolation source: marine sponge | host: Mycale hentscheli | place: New Zealand: South Island, Marlborough, Capsize Point | collected 2014-11-01
GTTATTATCTGTATTAAATTAGAATGATGTGGGTGTGGGCTCGATTAGGTCTGGATTACTCGCTCCCTTCTCTCGCTCGCACCTGGAGACAGCAAAGTAGTTGCTGCCACCAGAGTGTATGCCTCCTGCTGACTACCCGGCGAACTATACCCGCCCGAAGGAATAGGTTTTAGGTAGGATTAAATTACTTTAAACACAGGATAACGACACACAGCGAATTGAGATGATGTGACATAGAACTAACTCGAAGCACGAGACACACAACTTAAATACTAACACAAACTCCCGCCTACTGTTCACAAAAATGCTGCAATGTTCTGGTCTTGTGATCGTACAATCCTTGCTATCACACATACACACGCTACTGCTACCTACTGCACATGACCATAAAACTCAACAAAAATACTTCTGACTACAAAACTTAACATTGATAAAGATCTCATGTGGGCAGGCCCACAGTGGGGTAGGGGCAAAATTCTAGGAACTTTTACGGCTATCCAATTTAGCGTAAATTCTATAATTGTGGAGCTAGATTAACAGCAGTAATTTGTTGTAAGCTATAGTTTGACTGATTGAATGAAATAAGCGGCTTGATAGACCGTGTAGGCAGCAATTGGAAGCTATACTATCATATAGCACTTGTATACAGTTCTGTTTCTGATCCCACTAAAGATCCCTATAAAATGACTTCAGTGAACCTTTACTTAATAAAGTTTTCTTATTCCACTTGGTGAAGTCTGTGTTATATACACTTTATAGACTAAAGGTTTGTATTATAGGCACTTAGGTAAACAATTTCTGATCCTGTGGGACCTTGGAAAGATCTGTATCGTAGACATTTCATGTAGGTAAAGGGTCACAGGGACATCTTTAAGGTCTGTAGCATGGGCACTTTGTATTGGTAAAGGGTCACAGGCACTCTATAAAGGTCTGTATTATAGACACTTCATGTTGGTAAAGGGTCACAGGCACTTCATAAAGGTCTGTATCATGGGCACTTTGTATTGCATAAAGGGTCACAGGCACTTTATAAAGGTCTGTATTATTATAGACACTTCATGTTGGTAAAGGGTCACATGCAGCCTATACAATCATATAGCACTTGCATACAGTTCTGTTTCTGATCCCACTGAAGGTCCCTATAAAATGACTTCAGTACTTAATGAAGTTTTCTGATTCCACTTGGTAAAGTCTGTGTTATATACACTTTATAGACTTGGACTATTTTTAAAAAGGTTTTTATTATAGGCACTTAGGTAAACAATTTTTGATCCTGTAGGACCTTTTGGAAACCTGTATCATAGACATTTCATGTAGGTAAAGGGTCACAGGGTCGTCTTTAAGGTCTGTAGCATGGACACTTTGTATTGGTAAAGGGTCACAGGCACTCTATAAAGGTCTGTATTATAGATACTTCATGTTGGTAAAGGGTCACAGGCACTTCATAAAGGTCTGTATCATGTTTGTATTGGTAAAGGGTCACAGGCACTTTATAAAGGTCTGTGTTATAGACGCTTCATGTTGGTAAAGGGTCACAGGCACTTTATAAAGGTCTGTATTATAGATACTTCATGTTGGTAAAGGGTCACAGGCACTTCATAAAGGTCTGTATCATGTTTGTATTGGTAAAGGGTCACAGGCACTTTATAAAGGTCTGTGTTATAGACACTTCATGTTGGTAAAGGGTCACAGGCACTTTATAAAGGTCTGTAAGTTATAGACACTTCATGTTGGTAAAGGGTCACAGGCACTTCATAAAGGTCTGTATCATGGGCACTTCTTATTGGTAAAGGACCTTGCTTAAGCTATAATTGAAAATTATTTGATCGTCATAGTGTGAGTGTATGGTGGGGAGGAGAGAGAAATATTTTAGTTTGTTTTTAGCTATTACATGAAGTGTGCAGTAAGACTGGTAGGGAACCGAACAGTCAGTTTGTACACAAGTGGGTATCAATACAAGACACTTAGTAGAATGTTTCCAATCATATAGTGTTGATATGATACTAATAGGTTAAATGAAAGTGTGGATGAACTTCATAAAGACTTCAAGAGAAAGTGTGGGAATGGACATGACTTGAGTGTCAAATTATGTCCATGGAATAATAAACGAAGTTGGGTCCTTATTGTCTTCTAAACATTACTATTGTTGTTGTCGTCATTTTTAAACAAGTGCAATGTATGTATTATTTATATTTACTTTTGAAAAAAGTATGACATGCTGAGATTTGGGAAAGGATATGGAATATCCGAAGTCAATTACCATTATGTTTTGTTGTTTTTTGTTTATTGTTGCTGTTTGTAGATCACAGCTGACATGAGTGATGAACAGTTCTAATCATCCTGGCTGGTATAATAAAGGGTGTACAGGGGTGTAACTGAACACTTCCTCTAGGTGAAATGGAAACACCCCATGCGGAGTAGTACAGCCAGTGTTACCTGGACACCCCAAAACGGGATTCCCATACACCCCATTTTTAACAGTGACACTAGCAGGATTAAGTTTCGCACTCATGCTGACTGACAGGACGTGGCATCAGTCCACCGCTATTATATTTGGTGGTGTATAACCTGTTTTGCTCTGAGTTTTTATTTAGTTTGTATCCAGTTTCTGAACAGCCCTGTAGCCAGCAGTTAGGAATGGGCTTTGGATTTTGAAGACTCAAAAAGCCGCACCGACTTTTGTCTTATTCGTTGAGTTTTCTATGATACAAAAAAAAATAACTGCACCAAAGATATTAAGTTGTTCTATGTCTTCTATTTCAAAACTGTGAGTCCATTGATAATCGAGCGAAAAGCGGTAAACTGTTTGTCTCGCGTGGCCAACCCCTTTCCCTTTTAATATCCGCTCGCGCAGGGAAAGAAAGAGGGTCTGGTAGAAGCTTCTTCAACGTTTCGTTCTAAAGGAATGCAATTATAACGTAACTGGGCTTTGCGGTCATCAAATATCACACTCTTGTGAAAGTATTACAGGGATTCCTAGGCTTCAAGATGGCTTTGAGGTACTTCTTTCGCTGTGGAAAATCTGTTACTATGCTCTTATTATCCACATTCTAACATCTTATTATATATGGGAGGAAGCAGTGAGTAGTACAGTGACTTGCAATAGCCAGTAGGTAAAGAAATAGACATGTTGATTAAAATGCAAGAATTGCTTCTTGCTGTTTGCTACGAAGTATATATCCATGTACCATAGCAACCGCACGCACTAAAGCTTTATAATCCATCACCACCAAAAAAGCATTCGAAATGATGATAACGCAGTTTTTATAGCGAATTTAATTCTATTTCACGGAAAGTCACACCTCTACATAAGCAATACAGGAAAATTATGTTTTCCCATGAATCTAGGGGAATGACACGAAACGATGTACAAGCTTCTACCAGACCCTCTTTCTCTCCCCCCGCGCGAGCCGATCATAAAAGGGAAAGGGGTCGGCCGCGCGTGACTAGTAAACTGTTAGCGATATATCAGCCTGGTGCAACTGGGCTTCCACTAATGTACAGGAAAAATCGATATTCAATTGAAATCTCACGGGAAAGTGAAATGGCGCGTAGCTATGTTTAAGTGAAATAACACGGAAACTAAGCGAAATACAGGGGTACCCAAGTGAAATATGAGGGTACCCAAGTGAAATAGTACGGGTAAGTGCACAGGCGTGCAACTCTAACCTTGGAAAGGTACAGTACAAGTTTCTAGTTGGAGACTGTCATTCTTTAGTGCAGAAGCTCTACCCGGTGTAGCCAGACTCCGCGGTAGGTAAAGGGTCTAGCTGCGCGAGACTATGCACCCGTGTTTGACTTAGTAGCAGACTAGGCGGGGTTAATACCAGGAGGAGTAAGAGCAACCATGAACAAACAGTATGTGGCGTTTCCGGATCCAACCTGAGAGAGAACGAACTCGGTGGTCTTTTTCGGTCTGTGACATCATCCATGCTGGGTAAGTTGAATTCCACGTGTGTGCTTGTATTGCTTTTCATTTTCAAATTACACTTTCTCAATACAACGATTGTTTCTCTCATGTACAGTGTGGAGTATACATACAAGGGTTCATACAGTGGGAGGCTAGCGCTGGGTTCCCCCAGGAAGCATTTATTTTTAGTCTGATATTGTATTCCATTATGTTCCTATCATAACTGAGCCATTTAGTGCATAGGACCGAACACTGATCATCAGTGTGAAGTATAGACTCGTATGCAAAGATGTGCATCAAAGTAGTGTAGGTTCCAAAAAATGGGTGTGGCGAAGTACACTCGGAGCCCCACCCCAAACAAAAATCCTGTATGAAACCTCATACAATACATCATAACGTTGCAATTATATAGGATCATGAATAATTTGTTGTTTGTATTACAAATATCTTTGTTGTTTGTGTTTTTGTGTATATGAAATTGTTTTGTAGTGGAGCTCGACGTCTGATGGCATACGTTCCTTGGTGTGGCTACAAAATACTATCAGATTCTTTACTTTGCTACCTGTTTCTGTTTCGTTTTAGCTCTCCTCCTCCTTGCCCTGTCTTTTTTATTTCTTATCGCTCTCCCTACTAATTTTTCTTCAGGAGTTTCTAACGCCCTTAAAGCTCTTGACCGAGCGTTTCTTACGTTTTGTCTACTGGGCATCGCTACTTCGTACAGCGGGTAAACAAAACAAAATGTTGCTAAGAAGGTTACCCGGCCCGCGCAAGCGCGTAGGAGAAAAGGTACACACGTACGCCCACGCAAGAACAAAAACAATTTCTAGACCTAAATATATATATATATCGCGAACTCATTAGAGAGTCAGCTCCCCTCGCTTCGCTGAACTAGCGGGGAAGAGAAAAGTTGCAACAAAAGATTTTGATCATGGAGAAAGAGTCGATTTCCAAGACGAGGAGAGTGTGGAGCCCTCTGCTGCTGGTCTGGTGCTTCCACTTCTGGTACTTCCTCAGTTGCTGGTACCTAGGGGGCAATTGACGCTTGCGACTTTGAGAGCAGGGTCAAAGGGCTGGTGGAGGAGGGCTCAGGGCACTCTGGTGGCCAGAAGCAGCTGCGATAGTGGCACTGGTGGGAAGTCAGGTGGGGTGGGGTGGTGGTGACTCCAGCAGTTGTCTAGGCAGCAGCAGCTCTGGCAGTGGTGTATGTTTGTTGAAATAGCCTATTCCGTGTTTTATTTTTGCTCTATTTATTGTTGTATTGCCTGGCTGGCCATAGTGGAGCCACGGATTTAGATAATGGTAGTTTTACTCTTTTATATATACTTACTGTTGACCAATACTTTTCACTAGCGGTAGCAAGTAAGTAATGTACATACTGGGATAAAAAAAATAAATATAAAAAAATAAAAAATAAATAAAAAGTTGGAGCATGTGGCTCACTTAATGGCGGTGACTTAAAGAGGGTGTATAGTAGATGGAGTATTGTGTTACAAGAGTGTGACTCACTTAACAGTAGTGGACTCAAAGGGCCTACATAGTGTATGAAACATTGTTAGCATGTGTATTGTGGTGTGAGCATGAGGCTCACCTACAGTAGTGACTCAAAGGGCGTGTGGCCATACATAGTATATGAAGTATTGTGTTGTGAGCATGTGGCTCACTTAACAGTAGTGATTTAAAGGGCGTGTGGCCCTACATGGTATATGAAGTATTGTGTTGTGAGCATGTGGCTCACTTAACAGTAGTGACTCAAAGGGCGCGTGGCCCTACATAGTATATGAAGTATTGTTATGAGCATGTGGCTCACTTGACAGCAGTGACTCACAGAGCGTGTGGCCCTACATAGTATATGAAGTATTGTTATGAGCATGTGGCTCACTTAACAGTAGTGACTCAAAGGACGCGTGGTCCTACATAGTATATGAAGTATTGTTATGAGCATGTGGCTCACTTGACAGCAGTGACTCACAGGGCGTGTGGCCCTACATAGTATATGAGTATATGATGTATTGTGTTACGAGCTTGTGGCTCACTTAACAGTACTGACTCGTAGGGCGTGTGGCCCTACATATTATGAAGTTTTGTGTTATGGGCATGTGGCCCACTTAAAGCAGTGACTGGAAGGGTGTGTGGCCCTACATGGTATATGAAGTATTGGGTTATGAGCATGTGGCTCACTTAACGGCAGGGTCTTGAAGGGTGTGTGGCCTTATATAGTGGTTGAAGTGTTGTGTTATGTGCATGTGGCTCACTTGATAGCAGTGACTTACATGACATGCGGCCCATGGTAGTTAGGTATAGTGCTGTGAGTGTGTGGCTCACTTAACAGCACCTAGGGAGAGGCGGGGTATGTGGCCTCCACTTTGGCTGGAGGAGCATAGGCCTGGTATTGGGACTGTGTACTGATGGCATGGTTGTTGTGTGCATACAGGCCTGGGCACTGTCGATGACCATGCTGTGGCGGCACTGGGCCTACCGAAGTCAGCGGATGGCTCAAAGCCAGATGGCGTGGTTCCGTCCTGTCACCAAGCGGAGGGGGCAGCAAAGGCTGCAGAGGTGGCAGCAAAGGCAGCGGAGGGAGAAGCCCAAACATTTTCAATGGGTGTTACCCTGCCTACTGTTTCAGCCAGGCTGGTGAAGCGGATTCTGTCCGGGGAATTTGTGGATATGGGGGAGTTGTCCCAGGACGCTCTCCGGGCAGAATTCCGAAGGTCCACCGAAGGCGATGAGAAACCATCGAAGGCCAAGTCGGTCCGACCCGTTGCTGATCGGGATGCTTGGGAGGCCAGCTTTGCCCAGTACGCAGGGGTGGTGAGTCGCTCCTATCCGGAGAAGGCGGTGGCTCTATGGGGTCACCTGGCCACTGTGATGTCAGGCCAGAATAGGGCTACGTCAGGCTGGTGGAGGAGCTACGACGTGTCGCTGAGGCACAGCTACTCGTCCATGGAGCAGGCTGATTTCTTGCTGAACCAGTGCCTGTTTACGCAAGCCATGGTAGAGAGCTCTGAGTCACTCCAGCGCCCGACACCTCCAGTGCCCAGGCCTCCTTTGGCTCCTCAGAGGCAGAGGAAAAGGAGGGTACAGCTTCGCATGGAATGACGGCAGGCCTTGTGCGGTGGTGCCGTGCCGTTTCTCCCACTGCTGTGCCCGGTGTGGTGGGGATCATGCCAGGAGGTTTTGCCCTCCTGAGTTTGAAGCGCCTCCTGGGAAGGGTCGTCGTGGCCTTAACTGATCGTTGTCCAGGGACATTCTGTGGCTATTTTGTGTGGAACTTTGTTGTGCGATGAGTTCGCTTGTGGTTCATTCTTATTATGTTGACTAAAAAAAAAAAGAAGAAAGTTTGCTACTATAGGGGGGGGGGGGGGGGTGACTGCACGTGGCATGTGCCGGTAGTAGTGGTTGCAATGGAGCGTAAGGGTAGTAATTTGGGGGGCTATGGGGGTTGTTTGCACTCGGGGGGGTACAGGTTAGATTGTTTGGTTACTCATGAGGGTAGATTATGGGTGTGCATTGACGGTGTCCTCTGCCCGTTGCAGGGGCCCTCGGTGGTGCGTATGAGTACATGACAGACTTGCAGATCATCCGTGTTAAGGTGCCGTCATGTCCGTCGCAGTGGCCGGGCATTTCAGGTTGGAGTCAGATTGTGACACCAATGCTGGTCAGCAAGTGGGACAGACAACTGGCAGCACATCCAGATCAGTGCTATCGCATGTACCTAGTGGAGGGCCTTCGGCATGGCTTCAGAATTGGCTACAGCTATGGATCGGCCAAGTGTGTGAGCGCTGTGTCAAACATGTCTTCCGCAAGTGAGAGGCCTAGCGTGATAGACGGGTTCATTGCCACTGAAGTGGTGGCCAGGAGGATACTTGGACCTGTTGATCCTTCTCACGCAAAACTGGTCCATGTGAACCGTTTTGGGCTGGTCCCGAAAGGCCATGCATCGGGGAAGTGGAGGTTAATCGTGGACCTGTCGTTTCCCGCTGGGAATAGTGTCAATGATGGAATTGACCCAGGGTTATGCAGTCTGCAGTATACGTCGGTGGATTTTGCCTGTCGCAAGGTCCTGGAGTTGGGGCAGGGGGCGAATCTAGCGAAGTTTGACGTATCAGGGGCATTCAGGACAGTGCTGGTCCATCCTGATGACCGGCACCTCTTGGGTATGCAGTGGCGGGGCCACACCTACGTAGATAAGGTGCTCCCCTTTGGCTTCCGATCAGCACCGAAGCTGTACAATGCCATTGCCGATGGTCTGTTGTGGATCTTGGCTAACACTGACCAGGTGATGTGCATCCACTACTTGGATGATTTCTTACTATTTGGAGCACCAGACTCATGTCAGTGTGGGGTGTCGTTAGAAGGGCGCTGGTGTAAGGGGTTGGGTGTGCCGATAGCCCCGGCAAAGACTGAGGGCCCTGCCACCAAATTGACTTTCCTGGGGATAGAGTTGGATACGGCCTCATTGACGATAAGCCTTCCCTGGGAAAAGCTGGAACGCCTGTGCACCATGATTCGGGATTGGGAGTCAAAGAAGTCTTGCACCAAGAGGGAGCTGCTGTCACTGATTGGGTACTTACAGCACGCGTGTCGGGTTATTAAACCGGGCCGGCCCTTCCTCCGGCGAATGATTGACCTTTCAGCCGGGGCGAGCACTGCACCATAGGGTGCGGCTGAATGCAGGCTTCCGGTCAGACCTTAAATGGTGGAACTGTTTTTTGCCTGTGTGGAATGGCACTTGCCCGATGTCCAGCGTGGTTAAGGGTGAGCCACAAGTGGTACTCACTACTGATGCGTCAGGTGCATGGGGTTGTGGGGCCTATACATCCACAGGTCTCTGGTTCCAACTCAAGTTTCCTGACAGTTGGTCAGAGATTCATATTACGGTGAAGGAGCTACTGCCGATTGTTATGGCAGTGGCCGTGTGGGGGCGCCTCTGGTAGGGTGCAACGGTGTCTTGCAGATGCGACAACATGGCGATTGTTCAGGATACAAACGTGAACGGATAAAGTCAGCCTCCAGCATACACATTAACTTGTGTCATTGTGGGCGGGTAAAGCTCCGTCCACCACGGTATTGCTCTGACCACCACGACGTTGAACTGCCAGATGCCAGTACCGAAGTACCGGAAGCACGGTAGATCACCAGTGACTTCACCAATACGTAGAGCCTCTAGTGAATCGCTGCCACCAGAGACTCCACCAAGTAGCTAGCTACCCGCCCTGACTGTTAACTCAGGTTGTGGGAAAACAAGTTATGGGGAATCTGATGATACGCAGGCGTGTCGAGGGTTTTAAGCCAGAAGACACGCATGCGCAGGGAAAGATGAAAAGGGGTCAAACCGGAAGTCCGGGGCACAACTCAAAACATGCATGCATAATACTGATGACGTGACTACATTTACGAATACACTCATGCACTGATGAATAAACTATGCTAATAAATGATAATAACGTTCAATATGACACACACACAAATGTTCACTGTTTGCTCTCTTCTCTCTTCTTATTTATCTTCTCTCTCTCTCTCTGTCGTCTTCTTCTCTCTTCCGCCCACAGTCATCCCTTTACCACACGTTAATGTTATTCATGATTGACTTTACCCATTGATTGTTGTGTCATCGTGCAGCCATTTAAGTGTATGTTCAAATATTGTATGTTATTCTATAGTATCCCAAAACCTAGTTAACTAAGTTAATTAGGGCGTGTGCGCTTTAGTCTAGAGGGCATGGTTGCAATTGCCGTAGGTGACAGCGACCCCGGCTTCATTTAGATTAGTACCTGCGGGCCTATAGAAACTGGTCCTTCAAATAACTTAGGCCATTTCCGTAGTGGATTTACTCTGTGCCGCTACATTTGGACCTTCGAGCCGTGAAATCGACCACACCCATATCTACAGTCATCCGAACGTCAGCACGCTGAGATCGTCTTACGTCCCGTTTCGTCAGTACGTCCGGTCAACATTTACGTCATCGCCATCTTGCGTTACGTTACATCAATGCGTCGGTAGAGGTTTAACCCTTTCGTTCCTGAATTGTTTGGATGCGCGCGGAAAAATCTAATTTTCTACCGCGGAATAGAGCATTGCCGTTTTATTTTTTTAACTCGATGCTGGCTGGGAAAACCCCATAGCAACCATATATCACTAAATAGACCAAGAGTTTGGGATTCCCCTCATTTTTTGATTGAGAAAATTGAATAATATTTAAGCCATCTACTAATACTTCAAAAAAAAAATTTTTTTCCCCCAAAAAATCCACTTTTCCCATCAATAAAAAATAAAATAAAATAGCAATAATATTGTTTGATGCATTTTATACCAATATTATATTAGTTCAACAATAAAATATGTTGTTTGTTGTGTGTGGTACTGATTGTGATCATGTAGGAGACATCTATGAGTGTCCACAAGGAACGTATGCCATCAGACGTCGAGCTCCACTACAAAACAATTTCATATACACAAAAACACAAACAACAAAGATATTTGTAATACAAACAACAAATTATTCATGATCCTATATAATTGCAACGTTATGATGTATTGTATGAGGTTTCATACAGGATTTTTGTTTGGGGTGGGGCTCCGAGTGTACTTCGCCACACCCATTTTTTGGAACCTACACTACTTTGATGCACATCTTTGCATACGAGTCTATACTTCACACTGATGATCAGTGTTCGGTCCTATGCACTAAATGGCTCAGTTATGATAGGAACATAATGGAATACAATATCAGACTAAAAATAAATGCTTCCTGGGGGAACCCAGCACTAGCCTCCCACTGTATGAACCCTTGTATGTATACTCCACACTGTACATGAGAGAAACAATCGTTGTATTGAGAAAGTGTAATTTGAAAATGAAAAGCAGTACAAGCACACACGTGGAATTCAACTTACCCAGCATGGATGATGTCACAGACCGAAAAAGACTACCGAGTTCGTTCTCTCTCAGGTTGGATCCGGAAACGCCACATACTGTTTGTTCATGGTTGCTCTCTCTCTCTTTCCACAAATGCACGGACACACATACACACACACACACACACACAAGAAAAAAGAAGCTACAGGTGAATACAGATCATAAAAATAAATGTATAATTTATTATACATAAATTGACTGGTGTACACACACACACACATGATATTCAACTTACATGGCATAGTAGTCACGATCCAAAAAGATCCAGAGTTCCCTCCCAGGTTGTATACGGAAGCGCCACATACTGTTTGTCCACGGTTGCTCTCTCTCATTCCACAAATGCACACATACACACACACACACTAGAAAAAAGAAGATACAGGTGAATACAGATCATAAAAATAAATGTATAATATAAATTGACTGGTGTACACACACACATACATGAAATTCAACTTACATGGGCATAGTAGCCCCCCTCCCCCGAGTTCGTTCCCTCCCCGGTTAGATCTGGAAGCGCCAGAATAACATTTCAACTCCACGCACACACATATACATCGAGTGTGAAGCTCCACTACAACACCACAAAAACACAGACAACGACAACGACAATAACAATACATATTACAACTTTTGGGATGTTCAGGGGGGGGGGGGAGCAGCCACAAATATCAAAGTCTGTGGTCCTTCACACAAAAGATTATGGAATATCAATGGGTGTGTTGTCATCTTTCTTCCACTCTCCCCCTACCTCATTCACCCGACTCTTGTTCTTCAATTCCCGCCTTCTCCGACCGCGAGGACGTCCAGAACTCGGAGCAGGAGGAGCCACTTCCTCTTCTTCATCACTGGAACCTGCTGCCTATTCGTGTTTCATCATTGGAAGACTCAGGTCTGGTATCCTCTCCTTCATGACTGGAAGACTCTGCTCCTGTCGCCTCATCTGCGTAATTGGGGTCGGTGACTGCATTCACATCTGGTCCTAGTAGTATATGTGGTAAAAACTTTTTTTAATTTTTTTGAAAATTTGAATTTGTTCAAAAAACCACAAGCCACTTTCAAATCTCAAAACTCAATGAAATATATATAATATTATAGCTAAACAGCTTAGTCTATCTCAATATAGCTATAAATAAGTCCTTTTCACAACAGAAGCTTGCTATTTTTCAAGAGAAAGACAAGAGAAAGACAAGCTTACCTCGATCATCTTCTTGACTCCCATTTTCAGTATCATAGTTGACGGGGTCTGGTCCACCAACCCTGATACAGGGCCTCCTATAGCCCTAGATGTCGTCTCCCTTCTCTCCGCTTGATCCTGAGTCGCTAGAGTCAGCATCAAGCAAGTCTAAAACTTGCACCGCATTGTAATTTCTAGACGCCATCTTCAAAAAAATGACTTTGAAAAAAAATTTTTTTTGCATAGTTACCGGGGTCACACGACACGCTCACTTTTTTCCTATGATGTAATAAGCATTACCTAAGACTGTACGTAATAGGGAGGTCCCCAGTTGAACTGGCGATTTTATAAAAAATGGAGAAGACTGCAAGTCAAACCGCAAAGTCTTGGTCGGCAAAGAAGCGGTTGTTTCAATGTGTTATGGAAGGCTACTGAGCTCAAGCAATTTTTTGCTGCTTCTACAAAGCTCTGGAGATGACTGGATCCATAAATGAAGCTGCTGTGAAGAAGGTAACTTTTATTAAAATTCGACGGAGAACCGATGTTGTTGTTTTTTGCCGAGGAAGAAATAAACGCAACTGCTGTGAGGTACTGTCGAAGCAGTCCTGGCTGAAAGCTATTTTAGATGCTTCTCCAATGCATTGGGCACCTGTGTATGCAATCTGAAGGTTACAGCTATAAAGTAACTATTTTTTAAAATTCGGAGAAGTCAATCGGTCTTCACCCGCTTCAAAGCGGGATCCAGAACGAAAGGGTTAAATCACTCAAGTCGTCAAGTATTCTCGGTGGGCGTTCTTCTACGTCTTCCCGTCGTCCGTTTCTCAAGTGAATTGTTAGATATTGATCTCCACACTTCTTGAGAACTTTCAAGACTTTGGATAACTGTCTGGACCCTGTTCTAACATCTAGCGATAACATCATACTAAAAAGTCTTAGTCACTCCAACAAAGTCAAGAACTTAGACTATTAAGACTATGGCAACTCCAGTGGACGATGTCACAGCTATCATGACCATCAAGTGTCTGGCTGAAATCAAGTCCATGCGCGGACACCGCAAGGGACCTCTCGCCAGAGTCACCAAGGCGATCAAGGTCACACTGGAGATGGAGCTAAGTGGGCTCCAGGAGTCTGAGTTAAAACACAATCTATTGGAAGCTACACAGCACGCGGAACTTCTGAATGCTTTCCACGAAAGGGCAATCGACATCACAGTTGATGATCCAGAAGACAATGAGAAAGAGATCCATGCATTCCTCGACTGGGACTCAAGCAAGCGTTCAATCCTCAATGATGCACGGAATGCCTATCATGCAAAGATGGCGAGCATTAAACTCTATCTGCTACGGCGGTCACTTGACAAGGTCAGGCGAGACACGGGGATCACGTCCAGGGCTTACAGGGAGTCTGTCGATAAACTCTCTAAGGACTTTGAATCCTTTCTCACTGACTTCTGGTCGGTCAAGGAGGACCCATGTCTAGAGCCTTCCATCAATGCAGTTGACAGGGATATTCGTCTTCTTGAGGGGGAATTGCAGACGCTTTACTCAGGGCTGAAGAAGATTCTTACTCTGCATCTGGAGTCTCTGTAACAGTGGCACCTGTTGTATCCGCACCAAAGACAGCACCGATAGCACCACTCAACGTTGAGCTACCAAAATTTCATGGTGATCCTTTTGACTTGGAAGTCATTCAGAACCATGTTTGAAGGAGTCCTTGCCAAGAGAGCAGTTGGGTATTCACCAGCGGAGAAGTTGTCCTTACTTCTACAGTCGCTCAAATGCCCAAAGGCAGTGGACATCGTCAATGCAAACTCTTGATGGCACAGACTTCAACAGTGCCATGGAAGCTCTTCAACGACAGTATGGAGATATCAGAAGAGTGTACCCTCTACTTGTACACAAATTCACAGATCTACAGCAATTTGACTACATGATGTCACGAGAATTCTAGAGACTGCTGTCAGGCACTACAAGACGATTTTGTCGATTTCGTCAGACTCACTCTCAACATTTCTGGTCGAACTCGTCAAATACCACTTCAGTGACAAACTTAGAGAAGAATGGGAACGATTTGCAGATCACATGGATGAACTTCCAACGATGAAAAAGTTAGAAGATTTCCTCAACCACTCGTCATTGAAATTGCCTATGATATCTAAGGCAGAACCGACAAAGTTGTCATCTTCAACGTCTACTGAGTACACCAAAAACAAGAAGAAGCACAAGGCTGACAAACCTCACTCAGGCATCAAGTGCCCCCATTGCAAAGACAAACACAACCATGTACGGTGCAAGGCTTATGTTGATCTAGACATCGACAAGAGGTGGAAAGTCGTGAAGGATAAAAGGCTATGTCATAACTGCTTGGCAGACGACCACTCTATCAAGAACTGCTCATCAAAATACAACTGCAGACATTGTGACAAACGTCATCATTCGTTCCTACATCGAACTTCAGATGATCCAGAGTCTGCTGTACCTGCCATGTCTGTCTCAACCAAGTCATCCATCAAGGTTACATCGGGGGAAACTGCCATTGCTCTGGCCACTGCTGGCACAAGATTTGCTAGAGTCCGACTACTCCTGGACTCTGGTTCGGCAACATCAGTCATATCTGACAACTTGGCTTCTACACTCAAGCTGAAAAGGACTGTGGGGGCTCGCCTTGCTCGCAATGCGCGAATCGCCACAGGTCTGGTTGACAGCAAGTAAGTCGCTGCCACCAGAGATCAGCAAGAGGGGTTAGCCTCACTTTGAGCTTTAATAAAAATGCTACTGTAAACTGATCTGATTACAACACGTGGCGAGAGAGCTTATGTATGGGCCCACTCGCCGCTCTGACCAATCACAATGATACACACACACACTCAGGTGATCGATTACGATAATGACACAAAACTCAGCAGGTGACCTGCGCATAATACTTCTACAACACAAATGTTCTACATGACAACCAACTATAGCTAAGACATACAATGTTCAATATGACTGTTCATGCATCTTCTATGTTCTTGAATGTGGGCTGGCCCACATCTCCCCCCTCCTCCTTTAACAGCAAGGTGTCACCGGCACTGCACCCGTTGTGGCACCTGCTCAGGTCATCTGCTACTACGTTCTGGTCTCCACTCCTGTACACCACGTCGAAATGAAACTCCGAGAGCTTTAGAGCCCAACCATACACCCTCCGATTCTTCTGTCTCCCCGACTTCAGCCACTCCAGACCTCGGTGATCTGTAATGATAACAAACCGCCTACCATATAGGTAAAACGCAAAGTACTGTACCGCTTCAAACAGTGCCAGACCCTCCAGCTCCTGAGCGCTATATCTTGATTGAGCACCCTTTAACTGCCTGGAGAAGAACGCTACTGGTCTCCATTCTCCTTCTCTCTTCACTGACAGCACAGCTCCAATTCCCGACGCACTGGCATCACTCTCTAGGCAAAACTCGTCATCCTTGCAGGGAACATTCAAACATACATGATTACATAAAGACACACACAACTCACGAAAAGCCTCCAGCATGGGGCTCGTCCACTGCACCTCCCCAGGTGAAGTCTTCGCCGTATGCGACATCAAGAGAGAAGACCACCTGTGGAAACCTCTCACAAACCTCCTGTAATAACCAATAAGTCCCAGGAAAGCCCTTAGTTGCCTCCTGGTACGTGGTACCGGGTGTTCTGCTATCGCTTTAATCCTTGCCTCCGGCACCCTCATCATCCCATCTCCTATGACATGTCCTAAAAATTCTAATTTCCTTCTCCCAAAGACACACTTGCTCTTCTTACACGTCAACCCAGCCTCCTTTAATACCTCGAACAGCTTCCTCAAATGCAAAACGTGAACCTCCCAACAACCTGAGACCACCAAGATGTCGTCAATGTAGACCTTAGCGAAGTCCACACACTCAGCCAATACTTCATCCATCAGTCGTTGGAATACAGACGGGGCATTACATAGTCCAAACGGCATCCGCCTGTATTGAAATATGCCAAAGGGGCGGACAAAGCTTGTCTTTTCCCTATCCTTGGCCTCGACCTCCACTTGGTGAAACCCCTTTGCTGGGTCCACCTTAGATAGCACACGACCGCTCCCGACTCTCTCCAACATCTCTTCCAGTCCCGGAATGTAGTATGGCTCCTTAACGGTCACCTCATTGAGCTTCCTGTAGTCCACGCACAGCCTGATACCTCCCCCACTCTTCTTCACAGGGACTAACGGCGACGACCAACAGCTACTACTCCTTTCTATCACACCACACTTTAACAACCCATCCAACTCCTTCTTCACTTCGTCTCTAATCCCTACCGGTACCGAATACGGAGACAGCCTTATGGGTGGGCTGTCACCCGTGTCAATGGTCATCTTGACCCTATCCGTGTTTCCTGGTACGTCCGAGAACACGTCTTTAAACTCCTCCAACAACTACTCTAGTTCTTCCTCTACAAATCCAACACACTCTTCCTTCAGCACATTCCTCTCTTGATCACTATCCTCCAGCACCAGATCCAATCTCCGTATTTCTGCTCTCTCATGATACCTTTTCATGCAATTCACATGCACTACTTTAGAATGTTTCTCGTTCTTAGCCTTCCCAATCTTATAATTCACAATACCCATCTTTCCCAGCACCTTGTACGGACCTTCCCAGGAATCGGCTAACTTGTACGACATACCAGGGATCCTATATAGCACCAAGTCCCCAACCTCGAACGTTCTCATCTTACACCCTCTGTTATAGTACTTCATTCGTCCTTCCTTGCTCTTACTCAACCTCAGCGCAGCACAATCTTGCATACGCTCCAACCTGTCCATCAACCCTGCTACCCAATCACACACATTCATTTCCTTTCCTTCTACCACATATATGCCGTGATACAGGGCGTCCAGTGGAGTCCGGATCTGGAAGCCAAACACCAGATCAAAAGGACTAAATCCACTGTCGCTATGAGGCATCTGCCTCAGCACGTACAACGCCAATGGTACCTGGCCTACCCAATTCACCTTCTCCTCAACACATCTGCCCAACACACCCTTCAATGTCCCGTGCATCCTCTCCACCATCCCGTTGGTTTGGGGGTGGTAGGGAGAGGTCCTCAACTTCTCTATCCCCAGCAACTGACACAACTGGCTAACTACCCTCCCACAGAACTGCGTACCTTGGTCTGATAATAGCACCTCTGGGATCGTCGTCCTGGAGAATATGCTCCACAGGCCTTCTGCAACCGACCTAGCTGTTAAACTTCGGAGGGGTATTGCCTCAGGCCACCTAGTAGCCATGCATACATAGGTTAACAAGAATCTGAAACCCCCCTTCCCTTTGGGAAGTGGACCCACCAGATCCACCGCCACACTTTCGAAAGGTTCCGTCAGGACCGGCCTCTCAACAACTGGAGCCTTGCTTGGTCTGCTCTTGCTCTTCACTTGACAAACTTGACAACTGCTACAATAATCCTCTATCTCCTTAACCATACCCGGCCATAGGAAATACCTCCCCACTAACTTCACTACTTTACCCCCGCTCAAGTGCCCACATCTC
>WLWD01004763.1_pt1 | contig 17536 bp, 13 predicted proteins | sample 6712731 | NCBI WGS metagenome assembly WLWD01 (sample SAMN12718690, study PRJNA576275) | sponge metagenome | isolation source: marine sponge | host: Mycale hentscheli | place: New Zealand: South Island, Marlborough, Capsize Point | collected 2014-11-01
ACTATGTTAGTAGAGGTATGAGGGATTGAGGTACTATGTTAGTAGTGGTATGAGGGATTGAGGGTACTATGTTAGTAGTGGTATGAGGGAGTGAGGTACTATGTTAGTAGTGGTATGAGGGATTGAGGTACTATGTTAGTAGTGGTATGAGGGATTGAGGTACTATGTTAGTAGTGGTATGAGGGATTGAGGTACTATGTTAGTAGTGGTATGAGGGATTGAGGTACTATGTTAGTAGTGGTATGAGGGATTGAGGTACTATGTTAGTAGTGGTATGAGGGATTGAGGCACTATGTTAGTAGTGGTATGAGGGATTGAGGTACTATGTTAGTAGTGGTATGAGGGATTGAGGTACTATGTTAGTAGTTTTCCTTGATAGTAACTGTTGTCTATTACGAGTGTTTATTTATTTATTTATGTTGTTGTTTGTATTTAATTTTTGTTTAGGATACAGTCCAGGATTGAATACAATAGCAGTTATAGCTCCTATTGCAGCCGTTGCAGGCATACTCATAATAGTCCTCATCGTCCTCCTGGTAGTGGCCTATTGGTAAGACACAATGCTCCCAGTCAATATGGCCGTGTGTTTTATTTTATCTGGTCTCGTGTGACAGCACTATGGCGTCTCCTATGAAACGGTTCGGAGGGTATGTGGTCACTAACGAAGTGGACAGAAGGCAAGGTGGTAAAGCAGCTGGCGTGGAGATGCGCAGAACTAGAATGTTTTGTAAGTTATATTTCACCTTCGTGGTGAAATGCTAAAGTACTGTATTGACATTAGTATCTACTTGAAATTAAAGCTGTCTTGATTTATTCATCAGTCCGTTTTTTGTTTTTTATTTCACCTTTTATTAATTAATTAAATTATTTTCCCTGTTACTAGGTTATTGATTTTGTTGTTGTTGTTTTGCGTACACTAGCTCCTGTACTCAATGTTGGGACATCAGATGCATTCACGTCAGCCAACCAGCCCACCACTCTGATCTGTGAGGCCTCAGGCACTCCGGCACCCACTGTCTCCTGGACTCGCAATGAAGAACCCCTGGACAAGGAGCGCTTCATCCAGCTGGCTGATGGCTCTCTCTTCATCAACGACACTGACCTGCAGGACGAGGGTTCGTATGTGGTAAAGGCTGTAAATTCTGCTGGCGAGGCTGAGGAGACTGTTCGGATGACCGTGCTTCGTCCAGTGCCTCCAGAGAGTAAGGACGCAATCAACGCCATTGTGTGCTGGTCATTATTTGTAATACTTTTTTTTTTTTAATGAATCAATATCAGCAGCTAGCACTACTTTATACTCCACTGGGGTTAAAATCCTGAACCTTGTTTATATTAGTAGTCAGTAAGATCCAAGTTGCATGTAGTGTCCATAATAGCATTCCTATATAATGTTAATAATTAGCCTCATCCAATTCTTTATTAAAATTTCCCTTGCATCTTGATAGAATCAAGCACCTGATGATGTCTTTTAGTTTCTCGTTTACAATGTGCATCTTAGTTATCTGTTTTTGCGAATCTTCCAGATGATGCGGATCATCCACCCATCAAAGTTGGCGAGTTCTCAGAGAAGATAGCTCTTGTTCGTGCTGAGGATGATGAAGGATTAGAGGATGAATATGCTGTAAGAATGCACATAGATAACCTATTATCTGACGTGGGTTTTGTTTTGTTTGTTTGTTTTTTGTATTAGTGTTTGTTAATCAATGGTACCATTTTTACAGAGTTAGTATATGTATATAATATATATATAAAAAAAATTTTTTTTTGTTTTGTTGTAGGAGGTGGAGCTGGATTGGACGTTCACTAGCTACTCTGCTAAACTCAACATCAATAAGAATAAGAATCGCTACATCAACATCATCCCATGTGCGTGAGGAGTTATTGCTCATAGATCTACATAGCTACTGGACATAGTTACATGATACTAACTGTTGAAGCGTTGGTGTTAACTGCTTTTAATAAACTGTTTACAATAATAAATAATTCTTACTGTTAGGAATTGTGTTGTTTTTATTTTGAGTTCACATCATGGAGGAAGGCTGTTTGGGGCATTTGAATCTTTGTTGCTTTAATGAGAAGTAAAAATCTGTAACTATTATTACATGTATTTATTTTTTATTTATTTATTTTTTACAATTTGTGTTTTATGTAGTAAAAATATAGATATTCATGAAGAAGTGTGAACTGTTCTTCACTTGTTTATTATTGCTTTTCATCGCTTTTCTTGTAGATGATCATTCTCGTGTGGTTCTTTCTCTGCAAGACAGCACTCCTGGATCAGACTACATCAACGCTTCCTTTGTAGATGTGAGGCATCTAAAGCTGCACATGTTCCTGACCTTTACACACATTTCATCTGTTTGTTGCAGGCTTACCAGCGACCCAACGGGTACATTGCCTCCCAGGGTCCCATTCCTTCCACTTTCCCAGACTTCTGGAGGATGATATGGGAGCTTGATTCTCCAACCATTGTCATGGTAACCAACCTCAAAGAGGAAGATAAGGTATGGTATAGCATCTTCATGTTGTCATAGTTTTATTCTTTACTTGTGTTTTGGTGAGTAGATCAAATGTCACCAGTACTGGCCATCTTATGGCACCACTACCTACGGGAATATTCAAGTCACCCTGAAAGAAGTGGAGAACTTGGCAGAGTACTCCATTAGAACCTTCAATGTATCTCCAGTGAGTTGATAATTGTGTAGTTATTGTTACATTCACAATTTCTTTTTCAGCCTTCTTTAGATGTATTCTCTCTCTTTCACATTTTTGACAGGCTTTTGTGACAATACAGAATTAAGCAAAGATCTTAAGTTTGATCCTCAGTTAAGGCAAACTATCTTTAATTCTGTATTGAAAAGCCTGTGATGGAGAGAGGATACTTCTTATTGTTTGTTGTTTTCCGCGTTAGTTGGCCGGTCAGAGTCGGGTCCAGATGCCTGTACGTGAAGTCCGTCAATTCCACTTCTTAGTCTGGCCTGACCACGGAGTGCCCACGTACGCCACTAACCTCCTCAGCTTCAGAAAGAGAATCCTCAAGTACCATCCTGAGAAGAGAGGACCCATGGTGGTGCACTGCAGGTAGGCTGTGCTGCTGTATGCATGTAGTTGGTGTAATCTTTAATTTTATTCTAGGCTTAGTGTAATAATAAGTTACTATTTTATCATTAAATTGACTGTTGCTTGTTTGTAGTGCTGGAGTAGGTCGTACTGGTACCTTCATCACTATTGACTTCATGTTGAAGCAGATTGAGGCGGAGGGAACTATAAATATCTTCAACTTTGTGCGCCACATGAGATACAGGAGGAACTACATGGTCCAGACTTCTGTGAGTGGGTTTTAAGTACTGTTTGATTTGCCAGACTGCAGGGAAGTTTTTATAGTAGTAAAAGCATGTGAAACTGAAGGTGAAAAGCCAAATAGTCTTGTAGTATATTGACAACTTTCTAACATTCACAGTTATGTTTTGTTGTTGTTATTGTTTTTTGTCACCGTAGCCTCAATATGTGTTTATCCACGATGCTCTGTTGGAGTCCATTATGTGTGGAGACAACTCCATCAAGGCTCCAGAGCTCAAGAAGAAGGTGGAAGAACTAAAGGAGATTGTCCCAGAGACTGGAGTTTCTATGTTTGAGTCACAGTTCAATGTAAGCTTAGACGTATGTGTACCAATGACATTTTATATGACTCCTAAGCCAACTTGTACTCCTCCTAGCGTAGCTTGGTTGATAAACACAGTGTAACCTGAAAGCTGCTACTGTATTTGCCATAAATAGTGAAGGTTATTAGTGGTTACTTTGCCATTCTATGCCTTGCACAGTAGGTACTGTAGAAGTGTTGTTTTTTTTTGTTTTTGTTTTTGTTGTTGTTAATGGAATTGAGTATATTATATGGGAAGATGTATGAATGGTGTTTCAGCAATATTACTGAAAGCTTTGCACTAGGAATTGTACTCCAAATTTATGGCAATAGTATATACCTGTGTGGCCTTTTTTTACATCTGGCATCAGTGTATTACCTTCATTATTGTATCTATAAGGACAAAAAAGAAATCTAACTGTAGTTTCAAAAGTTACATATATATTTTTGCTAGTTAGTTTGTTGTTGTTGTTGTTGTTTTTGTTTTTAATGGTATTTATTGTGTTGTTTACAGACTCTGAAGACAGCCAGTCCTCCAGATGAGGACTTTGATTGTTCTATAGCACGACTACCTGACAATGTGTCAAAGAACAGGTCCAAATCCAACCTCCCTTGTAAGTCATTAATTTATTTACCATGCACATCTGTACCAAATGTCTACTTGTGTGTTTTTGTTTGATACTTTTACAGCCAATGATTTCAGAGTTGTTCTGTCGTCTGAAAATGATCAATCTGACTACATTTGTGCCAGTTATGTTGATGTAAGTAAATGGAAAGTAAAATACTATTTTAGGTTCTGTCGTGTTCAGTTATGTGTGCTTGACTAGGTTAGCTTGTAGTATAAAGGTTCTTATAAGTGAAAAATTAGGCCACATTTTGACTATTAATGTATCAGGCCAGTTACTAAACAAAAGCTAAGCCCCCATTTAAACTTTTTTATGCTACTGTTAGGCTTGAGTTCTTGTTATTTCGGTTGTATTAGACATTGTTACATAGTTCAATTTTGTTATGGTAAACGCTATTTTTACTTTACAAACATTTCATTTTACTCTTCATTTCAAAAATGCTTTCTAGTACCCCCCTCCCCCCCTCCCCAATACTACATCATAGACTTCTATAACACATAAACAATACTGTACTTCTCTATGTTCAAGTCCAGTAGATGCCACTCTTCCAGTTCGTTTACTTGTTAAAGATTGTCTTGCTCATTGTGGACTGCTATAAGCTATTGAAGCTATGTGTGCATTGTAGTGCAGTAGGAATGCAATGGAGATTAATGTTTATTGTTTCAGCTAATGAGTAGAGTACTTGGTGTGAGGTTTAGCAATTATTCAAGATGTCCTATTAGACTCCCATTACTGAGTCACTCTAGTCAATGTGTGCTTATTCTTTAGAACTATCGTGAGAGGAACGCCTTCATAGTGACCCAGGGGCCTATGGAGGAGACAGTGAAGGACTTCTGGCGTATGATCTGGGAGACCAAGTCTGCTGCCATAGTTATGCTCACTGAACTTGCAGAGGACGGACAGGTGAGATGAAAATTTAGTTTTATTTTGGCCACTTGAACTTTTCCTGTGGAAGGCAAGCCAAAAGTACCGCAGCTAAAAAAAAAATTACAATAATTGATCAAGCTTACAAGTGAATTAGCAAACCACCAGAACTTTCACAAGTGATTGCTACATATTTCGTGAATATTTACATGCGTACAATTAGAAAACGATAGCACTGATAAAAAATATTGTATCCATGCCAAAAAAATGTCTGAACGGTGTACCAGTATGAGTCCAACTACTAAATGTTATGGTTGCTCTGCATTTTAATAGTTATTCTAACAAAAAGTGACATGTAAATGATTAAAACATTGTATGTGGTGGCCATTGCCCGACTGCTTGCAGGAGATGTGTGTGAAATATTGGCCCAGCAGTAAAGGAGAACCAGACGTGTATGGAGGATATCAAGTGCAGCTCAGCGAAGATGAGAAGGACAGAGGAGACTATATCACAAGGAGATTCAAACTCTCACCTGTGGACAATGTAACTATATTTGTTATAAGCACCTTTCTGTAATCGCTAGAGATAGAGTGAGCTTAGCATATTAGGCTAATTTAAAACATTTGTTATAATTATCATTATTTTATTTAATTTTTGTTTATTTTTTTATTTTTTTATTTTTTTAGCCTCAGGAGAGTCGTATGGTGAGTCAGTTCCACTTCATCCGCTGGTCCAAGACCCTCCCCCCTAAAGACTGCCGACCTATGATTGACCTCATCGATGAGCTCCAGCGAGTGCAGCGCAAGTCTGGCAACATGCCAATCACAGTCCACTGCGAGTGAGTGTGGTTTATGGGTGTGGCTAGGATGTGGGGCAGCACAAGTCTAGCAAAATATCCATCACAGTCCATTGCGAGTGTGAGAGAGAGAGACGATTATCTCTTTCCTTAATTTCACTGGTCATGATCAAGAACATTTTCAGTATACATTCACCGTCATCACTATTAATGATTAAAATCAATTTTTTAATTTTTTTTTTTTTAGTGATGGTATTGGTCGCACTGGTGCCTTCTGTACTTTGTACTCTGTACTTGAGCGAGTGAAGACTGAGCAAATAGTAGACGTATTCCAGGCTGTGAAGACACTTCGTATCCAGCGAACTGGACTCATGGCTACTATTGTAAGTCTTACGTAGTAGTCATAGATAGGCCTGAGGGGATTCGGCCATGTTGTTGTTTTTTAAGCCTATTATACTTTTGAGCAACTCCCTTTATATTTATTGGCTCAAAGTTATGTTCAGTCATATTATGAAGAAAATATGTTTATTGTGAAGTGTAGGGCTTTAGTACAGAGTTGACCCCGCAAGTCTAGTTAACTGTATATATCTGCCACCAGGTCTCCTGCTTTAAGCTAGCTCAAAATGTAAATATTAAATGTAAGGAGAGCAAGCAAGAGAACAAGGGAGTGAGCACTGAGTGAGAGTTAAATACTCGACAGCTTCAGGGCTCACATGATGCATAACAATATGGCTAAAAGGAAGAGTGGCACGTGATCTTACAATAAACACAGACGGTTGAAGTGATGAGCTTACATAGAAAAATATTGTTATATGTTTTAAAGTTTATCAATTTCCTTTTTAATAATTAATCAATCAATCAACAATAACAACAACAATCGACAAGAACTACAAACAGCTAAGTGACTCACAGAAAGAACTCCCCCTAATGACCAAGTGATACACGGTTAAATAGAAGAGATGACCTGACCACAAAACCAAAGGAAGTGAATGAACCACAAGAAAGTCATGAATCATAAATTACAAATACACATTTCACATAATAAAAAACAATTAGATGATATGTGTTCAGGTGACGGTGCTCCTTACATGAAGTATGATTTATATGTGCAGTCAGGTTTATAGTATGAAGATTAACTTGCTAATTGTAACATCAAGAGGAAAGAGTTCACGTGGGTCTTGAACTTAATTCTGATTGTATTGGAATCCTACAACTTAAACCAACAGCAGCATGCATCATACATTTAGATTCTGCAGGTGTGGTATAGGATGTCAACTTCATGTTATTTTGTTTGTGTTTACAGAGTGACTATGAGTTTGTCCACCATGCTGTGATTGAATTCTTAGAAACATTCTCAGAATACCAGAACTTCAAGTAATCAGGATTCTTATCTGATTTAGTAATTGTTTATCATGGATTATAATTGTATATAATTAGTAACGCCATAGCAAGTGTGAATTATGTGTATGTCTGTTTTTCCTTCATTTTTCATAATTTTTTTCTTTGAAATGAATGACATGTATAATGCTTACATAAATATGATTGTTTCTCACATTGTTATATTGATCAAAATTGCTGACATCAATGAATACGAATAGAACTGCCATTGCACAAGTTATCAGTGTTGCTTGAGCAACAACTCCCTGGCAATATGTGCAAGAGTCTTGCTGGAATTTTATCCAGTAAAATAATTGATAATTCCATAATCACTAGTGAGAAAAATAAATTGCAATAATGGCTGGTGCTTACAGAGAGGTCACAAGAAAGGAGAGAACAATTATAAAGGCTTAGTACAGCTATGGGTGGCTATTAAGCATAATGGTCTAGGTCAGGGAGCCATTTATTTAATACATATCACGCCTTACACAGGTGTTGACAGCAGTAAAAGGACAGTTATTCTATTTCTAGAAGGGGGGAGAGAAAAAAGGTATTACAGTAATTGTGTTACACACAATGAACTTTTAATGCAGGTAGTTGATAGGAATCACTTGTCTATTATGGTTGTGGTGTAAAAGATTAACTACTTAATCAAGGTTACCTATGGTGATAGGTAGCCACTACTCAAACTTCACAGATGATGGTAAATTTGTCTGTTCACAATTAATTCCTCTGAAGACTGAAAACCTCTACAGCAGGATCTAGATACATACTTTTTATATGGAGCAAGAACCAGAAATTATGAGTCCTTACACACACTAGGTTATGAATATCAAAAGTGGACCAAGGCAGTAGGCATTTATGGCTATTACAATTACATAGGTCTTTTTCCCCCTTCATTTTTCATAATTTTTTTCTTTGATAAGATTTGCATGTGTGGTGTATGTTGAACTTGAGAACGTATTCATTTAGCATGCTCATATATTATTCATGATTGTTTTGACACGTGTCACCCCTTTACCATATGTATACATGTGTGTCTCGTGACCATGTTTTGTGTAGTCGACTATAACAATCTTTTAACAAAATCCTAAGTGAAGCGAACCTCTAATCGCGATAGCTCAGCCATTACAACTATATGGAACCCCAATACACAACACATGAATATTAAGATTATTGTTATTTATTACTTTGGAATTGATGATGTCAGAGGATATAATATATATATTTAGATCCCGTTGCTATATTGTTACTAGGTGTACTAACTTGGTAAGTGCACTATTTTTTGCATGCGTAAACGGGATCTAGAGCATGCGCGCTTAGGTACTGGTGAATTTAGTGCACACAGCCCTCGGTCCTATGGCCCTTGGGCTGCTTCAGTGCACTAAATCCACCAGTACCTAAGAGCTTATGCTCTATTACATATATATACTCAGGCCCGTACCCAGGATTTTTAAAAGGGGGGTTCAAAAATTATAGTGAGTTACATAGGAAAATTTGATCAGCTACACCGACTTTTAATTTTATCAATTGATATCACAAAAAGTACATACAAAAAAAGTTTATGACTCAAAAAGCAAACTGGCTTTTTCCATTCTGCGTGGTTGCTTCTGGATAAATAATTTACACGCAGTGTCAATGCAAATATCAGTCTCATAATGAATGTGTATTAATGACAAAGCAGTTAAGCGTTCCTCAGTTTGAGTGCATCTCAAGTAATTGTTTAATCTTTTGAGTGTAGATCCTGACCTTTCACATGAACAAGAACTGAGGGGCAGTGTTGCAAAAATTTTGAGAAGGGTAAAAATGTTGGAGAAAGTAATAGGAGAACATTGCTTCAAGCAATCAGATAGACATTTAGGCCGATTTTCTACTGTTATACGCAGCCATTTTGACTTCCAGTGACAGAGCTCTTCATCAATTATGCTACTATTTGGAAGGTCATCAGAGTAGAAGGAGATTACTTCATCTAGTTCACTGAAAGATGAAGTGGAATTAATACTGGAAGGCAGAAGAATTTGAAGAGATGCAACTTGCTTATTATGGGATGTAAATCTAGAAGAGAGATCAGCAATCAGGTGGTCTAGAAAAGGAATGGCAATGGTCTTTTTGAAGTAGTCCTCCACAGACGTGTGTTGTGGATTAGAACGATGCTGCTGACGGTGACTCACACGTGGCATAGATACAGCTATGTTTGTGATTTGTCAGCGAGCCTACAACTATGATCAAATATGCGTTTGAAGTATCCATCGATATCTTCTCGCAAAGATTTCAATTCACTACAATACTCCATAACAGTAGACATACCAGATATTATATCTGTGTCTTTAATCTGAAGCTTGACAGCAGCTTCGAACAAGGACCGATGCAATGAGACCATGGAGTAAATAAACTCAAATGACTCACGAGCTTTCATGTGAGCTAACGCATTCCTTTTGTCTTCAGGTGTCCATGAGCGATCATTGTATAAAGGAAAGTTGTCATTGCCATAAAGAATGGTTTCACACATTTCAATCAAGAATGGGTGAGCCAAGGAAAATCGTTCCCATCCATCTATATTTTCGACCCAACGAGTAACACATACGTTAAACAGAGGAATTCTGCTAGATTGATGTGTACCCTTCTCAACTACTGCTTTAAGGAGATTTAACCTCATGTCAGAATTCCTTACCCACAAAGTGAAACTTTTTATTTGACTAATGCAATTGGTGATTGGCAAAATGGAACATGAATTCAATATAGCCAGATTCAAACAATGGCCAGCACAATGGGTATAAAGAGCTTTTGGTTGTCTGTTGCGAATTCTAGCTTGAACCCCAGCTCTTTCCCCACTCATTGTGGATGCTCCATCATAACCTTGGCCACGCAAGCTTTCTAAGTTTAACCCTAGGTTTTCAATAGAAGAAATTATAGCACTTGCAATATCCACAGCCCGTACTCTCTCCATTTGTATGAATGAAATAAATTCTTCACGAATATTGCATTCCTGGTCAACAAAGCGAAGACAAATAGCCAAGTGTTCAATGTTGTGACTAGATACTTCATCTGCCAGAACAGAGAAAAACTTTGCAGTTTTTATCTCACTAATAATGTCTGCAAGAATCATATCATAGCCAATTACATTAATGAAGGCATTCTGTGATTTGGGAGAAATGTATGTTGCATTTTTAGCTCTTGGATTATTGAGGTGTCGGTACAAAATTTCATCAGTCTCTGCATAATTTTTAAGTAATGCCAAGAAATTACCAGGATTCTTACTGACATTAAGCTCCTCTGTATCACCACGGAATGGAAGACCCTGTTTTCCCAGGTAAATGATAGCACGCACAATTTGACGGAGGATGTGCTTATGTGATCTTGTAAAATGCTACTAGTCATCACATCTAAGCGACATGTTGGATTTTCTGTTACACTCTTTAGGATATCAGCATCTTGCAGGCATTCTCGATTGTAGGTATGCTCAGAATGACTTATTAGTGTTGTACTAAGTTTACCCCAATTAGAAAAAGGTCGATTCACCAGCAATCCTTTGTCTCTCCTCTTGGAAACAGGAAGGAGAATTGAGCATGGCCCACAAAAAATAGCATCCAATTTAGGGCTATTACATACAAGTAGTGTTGGTAGTCCTGCGTAGCCAGACCCTTTAAGTGTAGGTACGTGGTTCTTACAACTAAATTTTCCATCCATCTTAGTTTAACCTTTTAACTATTTTATTGCACTCCTGATCTGTGTTTACAAGTGAAAAGAGTGCTCTGGGGAATCTTGATGTTTTTCCTAGAGACTGTGTTCCGGCCAAGTTGATAGGCGACCCTTTACCTTCCATTACATGAGGTAAAGGGTCGGCTACGCTAGACAAGTGATCTGTGGCGGTAAACGATGCCAGACGGTTGCTAGTGCGCATGCCCTGCGAAGCTAGCGTCGTTTTTGTGGCGTCCTTAGCATTCTCGGCACAGTTGGTGGTTTGTTGGTTATAGGGTGTGTTGGAAGTTGCTTGAGGAAGCAAATATTCATTGCTAGTGGATATTCTCTGCGTAAAATACACTACAGCTTAATCTGAGTAAGTTCAATTGTATATTAGAGAGCAAATTTATGCATCTTGTAACAGAATTTCATGGCTGCTGTGGAGCCAAAGTGTTCCTATTATCCCAAGCTTGATACTTGGGAGGAATCAAAAAGATTCTTAAAATTAACAAGAATCCAGGAATACCAAGGAGGGTAAGTAGCTTTCACACTATTAATACGTACATAATGGAGGAAAATTTATAATTTATCCATTTTGTAGGTTTGGAAATATCCAGGACACCTACAAAGATGATTGGGACAGTGAAGATGAAGACCTTCTGGCTGAAGTATTATCTGATCTCAATTATTTCTCTGCTGAGAAAAGAACTTCAGCATCATCCAAGGGAGAGGTTTGTTCTATAAATCCGCATACAATTTGTATCCTTATTATAGTGTCTATTGATTGTTTTCTGTTTATTTCAGTTTTCAGGTGGTTGCAACTTAGAGGAAATGGATAACATCAAGGTACATATTAATTACTTGTGCTAATGCTAAAGATTTACCAATTTGGTATTATGTGTGTGTAGCCAGGAGGAGCTAAAATATCTCTTATCCGAGAAGATATTATTGTAAGAAAAACAAGCTAATCAAGAATAATGTTCACTGATCAATGTCTGTATTGTTTAGGTGTCTCCCTCTTTGGTGCGTTCAGCCTCAGAGTATCTATTCTTGCCTGAGGAAGATGGAATAGAGTTAATGGATGCTGCAATGGAAGAAAAAAGTGTGATGGAAGAGAAGAATGTAAGGGAAAAGAAGGACGTGAGGGAAGAGGAGGATGAGAGGGAAGAGAAGGATGTGAGGGAAGAGAAGGATGTGAGGAACGATTTTCTTCTCGGTCCGCGCCTTCTGTTCGGGCCGCGCCTGCTTTTCTTTCCTCTTCGTGCTTCCCTGGTCCGTTCTCTTCCCTGTCCTCTCCTTCTCTCCTCTTGCCGCGCTTGCTTCGCTTTCCTCGCCTTCTCTCTTTCCCCTCCTTCTTTGCGTTCCGCTCCGTGCTTTTCTTGTCCTCGCCGTCTTTTCTTTCCCTTCTTCTTCCCTTTCCTCTTCGTCTTCCCTTCCTCGCCGGCTGCGCTTGGCCGCTCCTGCTTCCTCTTCCTCTCCTTCTTCGCTTGCCGCGCTGCTGCGCCGGCCCATCCTTTTCTCCTTCGTCTCCGTCCCTGCCGCCCTGCGCGCCTGGCACGTTAGCGTACGAGCCGTCGTGTGACGTATAATATGGGAACAGAAGACATGAGTGAAGAGAGGAACACTAAGGAAATCGAACAAAGGAGAGAAAACATTGACAACAGAAGTGAAGTGGGAGATGCTATGTGGGCAAGAAACAGTGAGACAGGATTCACAAAGAAGGCATGGAAAGTGCCAGTTACAAGAAGGACAGCAGATGCTACTAAGAACATGGGAGCAAATAATTCATTGATGATATGCCGTGGAAAGAAGAACAACAGGTCCAGGAAGTGTGCAAATCAAAGTAGCATGACACAAACAGATAATGCAAGGAAGACATCAAAAGAAGAGAAGAAAACTGAAACTACGCGAACATTAATACAAAGAATAAAGGCAATGAAAGCATCAAATGTTAAAAAATTTCCAGAAACTGTAACTTCAATCAAAGGAGAAAAATTTGGACAGACCAAAGAACCAGAGGCACAAAAAACAAACAAGATGGATAGATCTCTCCAAATCGAGGCCACTAGATCAGAAAATGTGGGCAGCAAAAACAATATAGACAAAAAAAGACGGAATTCAATCATATATGGATTAAGAATGAAGACAAGAAGCTTGAAGCAACTCCTTAATAAACTATGGCGTGCAGTCTCGGTGGTTGGACAATACACTGAGATTTTTCTTACTTATTTTAACTTTCACAATGTTAGTTATGCAATCTAAAACAGATTAAATTACATTGAAGTGAATTTAGAATCATATACTTAGAATTTGTTTAGCTGTCTGAAGCTAGTTAAGTAATAGGTAATCAGGACAACTTTTCCTGCTTTACAACAATACTTTAAAGTAGCTATATCCAGTTACTGACCTGTATTACTCTAGAATTGTGACTACAACAAGAGCACCTCATTTTATACCCCAAATGCATATCCAGATTTCCAATCCCATTAATGAAATTAACTTCAAGTTAAGTTGATCATAATCGCTCATAATAAATCTATAATACAGGCATCTGTTAACAAATTAACTAGACTAATGCTGGTTTTGTAAACTCAAGTTATATAGCTCAGACTAAAATAATATTTCAGTAGCTAAGTGGTTTCTTACTGAAGTTACTGTAGTTTATCTGACTTTATAGTTTTCATTAGTAGGGCAGAGCCAGCCCTCTGCTGAAGAGAGAGATAGGGTGACAAGTCTTAGTCAGGCTGACTTAAAAAGAAAGTTTCGCCCATATACATAGAAGTATGAATTTGGTAAAGCTGTAGGAAATTATCTTCTGATCTATTTGAAAGTGGGAATATTATCATAATGACTAACAATAAATTAAAATTATTCTCTATTCAGATTGCATGCAATAAGTTAGGTATCAAATTAAAGGTCTCATTTCCTGGAGCACTTCAATACTTACGTCATGTTTATATTTAGTTAAGAGCAATTTTATAAAAAAATGTGCAGTCTAATCCAATGTCCCAATGATCAACACCACTTAAATACAAGTGTTGTCTTTTCCTATTTGCAGTATGGGAAAAGAAGTGTATTTGCATACTAGCTATAATTTACTCAGGATTTCTTTATGTTCCCTTCCTCCTTTAGTACAACTAAGTAGCTAGGAAAAACAAGCACAAAATTTGTGTGAGCATATTGAGCTACTGATACAGAATTAGCAATACTTATTTATAAGGAATTGTATGATGACACTTTCAATGCCTATCAGATGACAGTAGTATAGTTACTGTTGACCCCAAATAACCCACAAACCCACCCCCCCCCCCCCCCCCACCCCCCGCCATGTAACAGTAGCTATCACAATACAATTTGATTTGCTTCAATTAAAAAATGTAATTCTGTAATTTCTGACGCTATTGAGCATTAATGATTGAAAACCATGACTCATTGCTTTCCACACACCTACCGCTGTAAAGAGATTCTAATTGTTGTGTTATTACAGCTTGTGAGTGAATAATGAGCGAGGGAGGGAGCTGGCAGGTGAGTGGGTGTGTAGTCATGGTACTGAAACTACTAGGTCAACATTGCCTGCGTTGAGTAAATTAGAAGTACCAAAAACAAACTCGACAGATATTGTTTATTTAAGATTTCCTCAATGACAGAAAAACATGCTAAGGAAGCCTCCTTGGGGAAAGGAACAAAATTCATTGAAATCAATACCTTTTTGTGACTTTCTATAATTGTGGATCAATGTTCAATACTCAAAGCTATACATATTTTCAAGTCATTGTGGTGTGTGTGCTTATTTTTAATGCATCTAGTTCCTTATAGCTAACAATGAATAGTGTGACGAACTACATAATAAAGCATGTGCATGAAAGGCAATTGTAGCTACTTTGTTATGGGTGTGGCTTTGGTGTGGGCATTGACAAGTAAAATTTGTTCAGCTCAAGATATTTTGGTGATACAATCCACAAAACTCACCTTGGAACTTTTGAAGCATCGTTTATCAGGTTCACAAAGAAGAATTTCACAATAATTAGCTATATTATACGCTTTTCATAATTAGACTATCAAAACTTCCCTAAGATGTAGGAAATAACCACATTGTTTGTAAATAACCAGTTTCAGTGTTTATTTTAAAAGCTGTATCTCAACAATTGCTAATGATTTATTTAATTACACCACATTTTACTAGGAAAAGTAGCGATTTACTTAATAGCCATTTCCGCCTTTTATTCCGCAATAATTTGGGCTTGGTGTCCGAACTCAATCGAAACACTATACGTTTTATTGCTGGAAAAGAAACAGATGATACTGCGGGTACTGGCTGTGCTCTCACTGGTGCATTCTCCTGTCTTTGCGACGAGAACGGGTAAGTGCATTTATTATAGGAGCCAGTGTGTGTGTCAGTGCGATTGTTGCGCAGCTATAATAACTAACTCCCGCGCTCGACTTCAAACTCGGGCCGGTTAAAATAGAGTTATGGTTGAAAGCGGAAAGCAGCGACCGGTCGATAGGGATACATTGGTGCTAACTTATTCTGGTAAGCTTTGTCTGGGCTAATGCCACCAACCTAGTGATTGGGGGTTCAGTGAAATACGAATATTTTCATTTCCTCACTGCTGACAGCCAGCCAGCAAATTGTTGAGAAGATGTAGACTATTAGAGGCAAAATTAACACTTTGACTATTAGAGGCAAAATTAACACTTTGACGTGAACCTCGAACAAAAAGCTTAGCTAGAGAAAATATTTTCAAGGTGGTTATATACAATTATAAGCAGAAGCTCTTGTGACATACTACAGCTAGCACTGTAGCAATCAGTAAGTATTGCATAGTCAAAAATTTTCTTGCACTAAATGCCTTTTTATAAAGAACATGAGAATAAGTTGATGTAATTGTATGTAATAGTTAGAGCATACACGCTTAGGTACTGGTGGATTTAGTGCACAAAAGCCAAGGCTTTGTGCACTAAATCCACCAGTACCTAAGGCATGCTCTAACTATTTTAGAACTCCAGATCTAACTCTACCCTGGGCTGCTCTGCTCTGCCTGTAAACAGTTAAGCAGCTAGCTATGGTAAATTCCTGTGGTATGAGGGGCAGCAGGAGAGTTATCGAACTAGGGCTGGTCTCATATAGGTGGATATGAGAGGGTAGTAGACCCTCACATATCATATCCGGCCTCACACCGCTTTATCCAGCCTATTCTATTAAACTAAAACTCAAAAATAGCAATACCCCAAGGGTGGTTAGTATGCACAGTTTATATACCTAAAGGCAAAAAATAGTGCACACTTACCAAGTTAGTACACAAGGATTCTAAATAAAATATATTACAGCATTCTATTTCAAAACAAGTATAGTAGAAACAAAACAATTATTAGCATTTAGAAACAGAGAAACTTTTCTTTGTGACAATGGGTTTAAGAGTTGTTATGGCTAGAATCCAAAGTATCAGGAAATTGTGGTCATAAAAGTGATTATTGTGTACATGCAAGTATAAATAAATGAGGTATTTGAGTGGTTTCTTCCTATACTGCAGCTGTGACTGTTTCCTATCCTTTTTGTGACTTTAATTGTCATTGCCACATACATTAAAATATTTATCAACTTTCAGTTTTGATACAAACATTAAATCAAACCATCTTAGTGAAAGCAGTAAAGATCGTGGCTGATGATATCATGCGATATTATTTGCTTTATGTGAGCAAATAATTTCTTGTGCCCGCAATAGTTTTACTTTTATGAAGGGAAGTTAACCTAGACCTGCAAGTAGAGTTTTGTACTGAAAATATATATGGGCAGGTGTCTCTGGCTGTTTAGCTTTTTCCTCTTATGAGGACAACGTTTACATGTACCATTTTAATAGCTTGAGCTATATTGATACCGGCTTAGAATAGCCAGTGAATTATTCTTTTGGTCTGAGATTATTTTGTAATAGCTAGCTGGTGTGTACAGTAGCGCTAATGATTCACACCTTCCGTGGTTCATTATCTCCAGTTTCTAGATGCTCTGCAATTGAACCGAAGTATAGAATCTCAGTTAGCTATCTGGATTTGGTGTGGATTAAGTAAAAGGGAAACATTTAATTTCCATAAAATGATTTTGCTATCATATGGTGTGATAAAAACGTTTTATATTAAATACAATTGTAGACACAATTTTATTATATAGAATAAAAATTGCTAGCTATATACAATGTATATAAAATATATCTTATAGCTAGCTATTATAGCTACTAAATCACAAAGAGAATGAATAATATCCTACGCATCACATAAGATAATGAAGAGACAAGATTATCAAATTTTACTTTTAATAGATCCACCACCTACTGGCTTGTACTTCACTTTGAATGGCACTGTATATTTTCCAAATGAAATAGTTTATATAGAGGACATAGGTCCTGCTATGATTGATCGTAATGATCGTGGAGCTGCTCTGGTATGTCATACTGATAATGTAAACACTGCATGCTGTAGAGGCAGTGACAGCAATGGTAAAGGTCCTATTGGTGACTGGTTCTATCCGAACAATTCTCAAGTCATTCATAATAATCAGGA
>WLWD01005604.1_pt1 | contig 17533 bp, 8 predicted proteins | sample 6712731 | NCBI WGS metagenome assembly WLWD01 (sample SAMN12718690, study PRJNA576275) | sponge metagenome | isolation source: marine sponge | host: Mycale hentscheli | place: New Zealand: South Island, Marlborough, Capsize Point | collected 2014-11-01
ATTGATGAGTCAGGGGGTGGGTGTCGTGACAACAGAAGGTATTTCAATACTAATTAATGAGTCAGGGGGTGGGTGCCGTGACAACAGAAGGTATTTCGATACTAATTAATGAGTTAGGGGGTGGGTGCCATGACAACAGAAGGTATTTCAATACTAATTGATGAGTCAGGGGGTGGGTGCCGTGACAACAGAAGGTATTTCAATACTAATTGATGAGTCAGGGGGTGGGTGCCATGACAACAGAAGGTATTTCAATACTAATTAATGAGTCAGGGGGTGGGTGCCGTGACAACAGAAGGTATTTCAATACTAATTGATGAGTCAGGGGGTGGGTGCCGTGACAACAGAAGGTATTTCAATACTAATTGATGAGTCAGGGGGTGGGTGTCGTGACAACAGAAGGTATTTCAATACTAATTAATGAGTCAGGGGGTGGGTGTCGTGACAACAGAAGGTATTTCAATACTAATTAATGAGTTAGGGGGTGGGTGCCGTGACAACAGAAGGTATTTCAATACTAATTAATGAGTTAGGGAGTGGGTGCAATGACAACAGAAGGTATTTCAATACTAATTAATGAGTTAGGGTGTGGGTGCCTTGACAACAGAAGGTATTCCAATACTAATTAATGAGTCAGGGGATGGGTGCCGTGACAACAGAAGGTATTTCAATACTAATTAATGAGTTAGGGGGTGTGTGCCGTGACAACAGAAGGTATTTCAATACTAATTAATGAGTTAGGGGGTGGGTGCCGTGACAACAGAAGGTATTAATGAGTCAGGGGGTGGGTGTCTTGACAACAGAAGGTATTTCAATACTAATTAATGAGTCAGGGGGTTGATGCCGTGACAACAGAAGGTATTTCAATACTAATTAATGAGTCAGGGGGTGGGTGCAGTGACAACAGAAGGTATTTCAATACTAATTAATGAGTCAAAGGATATGGGTGCAGTGACAACAGAAGGTATTTTAATACTAATTAATGAGTCAGGGGGTCGATGCCGTGACAACAGAAGGTATTTCAATACTAATTAATGAGTCAGGGGGTGGGTGCCTTGACAACAGAAGGTATTTCAATACTAATTAATGAGTCGGGGGTGTGTGCCGGGAAACAGACGGTATTTCAATACAATAATGAGTCAGGGGGTGGGTGCCGGGACAACAGAAGGTATTTCAATACTAATTAATGAGTTAGGGGGTGGGTGCCGTGACAACAGAAGGTATTTCAATACTAATTAATGAATTAGGGGGTGGGTGCGGTGACAACAGAAGGTATTCTAATACTAATTAATGAGTCAGGGGGTGGGTGCCTTGACAACAGAAGGTATTTCAGTACTAATTAATGAGTGGGGGGGAGGGTGCTGTGACAACAGAAGGTATTTCAATACTAATTAATGAGTTAGGGGGTGGGTGTCGTGACAACAGAAGGTATTTCAATACTAATTAATGAGTCAAGGGGTGGGTGCCGTGACAACAGAAGGTATTTCAATACTAATTAATGAGTTAGGGGGTGGGTGCCGTGACAACAGAATGTATTTCTAATTAATGATTCAGGGGATGGGTGACTAGACAACAGAAGGTATTTCAATGTCAATTAATGAGTTAGGGGGTGGGTGCCGTGACAACAGAAGGTATTTCAATACTAATTAATGAGTCAGAGGAGGGGTGTCGTGACAACAGAAGGTATTTCAATACTAATTAATGAGTTAGGGGGTGGGTGCCATGACAACAGAAGGTATTTCAATACTAATTAATGAGTCAGGGGGCGGGTGCCGTGACAACAGAAGGTATTTCAATACTAATTAATGAGTCAGGGGGTGGGTGTCGTGACAACAGAAGGTATTTCAATACTAATTAATGAGTTAGGGGGTGGATGTCGTGACAACAGAAGGTATTTCAATACTAATTAATGAGTTAGGGGGTGGGGGGGGATGCTGTGACAACAGAAGGTATTCAATACTAATTAATAAGTTAGGGGGTGGGTGCCGTGACAACAGAAGGTCTTTCAATACTAATTAATGAGTCAGGGGGTGGGTGCCGTAGACAACAGAAAGTATTTCAATACTAATTAATGAGTCGGGGGAGGGGGGAAGCTGTGACAACAGAAGGTATTTCAATACCAATTAATTTGTTGGGGGGAGGGGGGGGGAGGGAGGGGATGCCGTGACAACAGAAGGTATTTTAATACTAATTACTGAGTCAGGTGGCGGGTACCTTGAAAACATAAGGTATTTTACTTTCCATAATTAACTTTTAAGATTTTAACAAAAACTTTTATATATTTAATTATTTCAAGACAACAGCAAATAAGTAGTAATAAATGAATTTTTTTTAAATGTTTAAAGTATCTAAGTGATAACACTCTAATCAACTGATGATAATATATGTAAAATGTTAGAATTGTATACATTGTGATATTTGAAAGGAATTCATCTTTGCCTGCTCTAGTCACAGTATGAAGTTCTTTTCATATGTCATGATAACCGCAAGCAACCAATTTCAACTGCTGGAAACTGTGTGAGTCAATTCTAGAAAGAAGATTTAAAATATAAAAATTATACCTTTCCTGTAGTATGAATCTTATACGTTTTACAATTTATACTTAATTAGAGTATACTAGACATACTCTCGGAGTATGTATATCATACTTGCAGGTAACCATACCTACGGTATAAAATAGAAAAGTATGACAATTATACCTAAAAAGTATGATATACATACTTCTTTTTTTGCTGTGAAGAAGGAATTGTGTCTGTGAGTTTGATTGATATCAGTATACATACCATCTGAACAAATTACTATTAAATCTTGTTTATGATGAGGGGACATCTGGTCATTACTATCTGAAGAAACCATTTTTTTGGTGCAATGATTTGGAGGATCATTATCTAATTTATAATCACACTCTAAGTATGAGTTTGGTTAACAGCTACAATCAACATCTAGAGAAGGAAGACGAGCATCAGAATGATGGTCAACATCATCTTCACATGAAGGATAAAGATCAACTTTTTGTTTAAATCGTAAAGGATCAGAATATTCTCCTATATCTTGGTTGTAACTTTCAAAGATGTCTTCTAAGTCCTGTTCCATGATTCTTGTGTTGTACAGGCACCTGGAAAAATGTTCTAGCAAGGAGGATGACCAAAAACAAGCTCGTGTGGAGAAACTTTCATGGTTTCATACATGAACAGTAGCGTTCAGCTGATCCATTGTAAACAAAAAAAACACCCTGTTAACCAAAATGAATTGTACAAAATCAATTGCACCAACCCAGATTGTTGTATGCAATCATATTATACATAGAACAGTTACCTGGCCTTTTGACATAAATCCAGACGACAATATTGGTTTTAATGGCCCCGAGTAGTCTGCGTAGTTTACTTCAATGACCAACAATGCAAAGCTCTACAAATCTTTCAAAAGCAGCTCGTGGCAATCAGTCATACATTTTTATATCTCAAGAAAGCGATAGCCAAATCCCAAATCACTTTATGATCTAAACACACAAATGCAGGTATCACCCTAGCTCAATGACTCCCAGTGTACGTTTAGAAATAAATATGCCCATATCTCTGATGCAGTCTTCTTTTCACCAATGTGTCATTTTGCTTGACAATACATTTCTGTTAAGATGTCATTGAAGTATTCCACATACGCAACTTTTCTCCACTATGACAATAGTGTAGGATGATGTGGGTTCTATTCAGAAAGATACAGCTGACTACAACCAGATTAATTTCATTACAAAACATACACTCATTTTTGCTGGTAGGCAAAGAACATCGTTGAAGGCAAGTGATTGGTGATTCATTGGACAAAAACCCTTTTCATTCACCCAGTGCTTGAATTATTGGAAAAATATGACCAAACTTTAGTTTAAGTACCTTTGCGATACTCTCTCCTTTTTCCCATTTGACTGTATTGATAGAAGATCTACTTCTAAAGCCTCCATAATGATCCTTTGCAGAATTTCTCAAAAATTTCTCTTTGTTCTTCTGCTAGAGACTTTGCGTAGTACTGAAGTTAGTAAGACTGAATAGCAAAACTCAGTTTTTATCCATTCAGCTTAAACAGCTAATTGACAAAACAATTTATATCTGATGGATTTACAACTACAGAACCAATATTCTCTTTAAATTTCAATGATGCACTTCAACGAGTCTACCTAGCTGAAGTTACATTTTATATTATTAGTCGTGCCTGTTCTAATGCTGTCCTCAATGAATCAGTATCAACTACATCAAGCACTCCAATTTTGACTTCAGAAAGTAAGGAACACTTTATAATATTAATGTAGAGACGATAAGCATTACTTATCACTTTATTACGAATTTCGTGATATTAATAAATTCAGTAGTGAAGGAAGTACATCAAATTCAGCTAAAATTTCAGTGTTTGTGTATGTGTGCGTGTGGACATGGGGTTCCATGTACCACATAATTTACTCTTGACTTTAACTGAGCTAAGAAAACCAGTTTAGAAAGCCTGGAACAAATGGATGAAAAAATTATATTATGGAAAGTTCTCCATTGTAATGTAATCATGCAGTCAATTACTTATAGTTTCTTAATTTTACTTTCATTATTTTCCTACAAATTATGTCAGTCAATTTAATGTGGTGTTTTTTGTTTGAAAATATGCATAAAACTAGTGTCATAAAAGTGCTTACTTTGATCAGGTCCATCAATTCTTCTCTCTTTATCCAAGAAGTCAATAATAACTGATTTTCCTTTATGACAGCAATACCAACTGAAAAGAACTAATGTTGTGATAAGAAGCTTTATTTATTATATAGCAAATAGAATTGAATTCATGGGCCAATCATATTATCTATTATTAATTTAAATTACAAGGTGGATTAAAGAGCATGCTCTGTTCTTACCCAAGCCATAATAATTGTTGTTGCTTTGCAAACAGTTTTGACATTTTCTCTGTGAGTATTTTATCTTGAGTTTTAGTTTGGTATTTGTGTTTATTAGTGTGTGAGTTTGCACTGTGAGTGATTGCTCATGCAACATACCATTGTTAATATTTATACAAACTTGCATTGTTCACTGGTGTGGCCAACAATAACCCTGTACACTAAACCAAAACTGAAACTTGCAATGTACCCATTATACACTTGTCCTGTGCAGGATAGATCTATGTTCCATAAAGTTTGACTACAATTTATGTAGGATATGTAGGATAGGTACATTTCTTGGAGTGTGGGACATGTTGGAAATTTTGGGCTTGAACTATTGTCAGCAATATTAGTATAGAAGTATTATGCTACATTATTGTAAAATATAATAATTAGTCACTGGTACCTATTATTGAAGTTTTTATGAATTGTGCTATATATGGTTATCACAAATGTTACTGTTGGTCTTGTGTTAAGATATTACAGATAACACTGATTTCAAGAACACAAACAAATCAAGTGCTGCTGAAAATAGTATGTCAACTCAGACAGCAATGGCAAAATTGCCTGAAATGAGTATATCATCTCTATTAGGTGAGTAGCTAACATTTAGTGAATAACTTAATGCTTCTCTTATACTTGTTGTTTTTTTTACTTAAAGTATAGCTAATGTCATGTGTAGTCTAAAGAATACAATCGATATTTAGCGTATTTCGGCATCAAGTAAGAGTTCAATACTTCCAAAGACAAACACTACATACTGAACACTTCAACATGCCAATGTGTAGTTCCGGACAATGAAGTATGGCAAAGGATTATCTTAACTTTTACTGAATTACAAAATAATCCTTTACATAATAAACAATATTATACTCATCGTACAAATGGAAATAACATTTGACTCGCACATATTTTCAATTGTCTTACAAACTCGTGAAAATATTTACACATTTGGTGAAATATGTCCACATAATGTACACCAAATCATGCTATAAGTAATACATTTAATTTTTATAAATATTATATAGTATTGTTTGTTAATGTTAGCTGAATGACTAGAAAAAAACTATATAATGGATCGTTACCTTAGAAGCAAGACTTCTTCATACTGTGTTATAATAGCTTCACAATCTGTCACCTTATAAATAACATACTAGGGAAGAATCGAGGGGGACTGTGACAGAGCTACTTCTCATCTACTTTGATCCATTTATTGATGTACAATGCAACCAATATAAACATTTAGTTATGGGATACCAGCATGATAATTTATGCTATTCATTCATAATTTTGTAACAGTCCTAATATTTATAAATATTGCACACAAGTTGATTGTTTAACATAAAAATGTAATTTCTACTAATTATATGATTTTTATATACAGTTGCAGCTGGTGTGACATCATTTGTAATAGGAAGTATCACTGGAACTGTAGTATGTATATGTATACTATTGTTGTCCAAATACTTGATTAAGAAGAAGCGAGTTCGTTCTCACAAAGTAAAATGTGATAATCCAACTAATCCAGTAGTTTATGATGAAATCAAACTGTACAAGAAAGATACAGCTTCAAATATTGAGCTACAAGGAAACTCTGCATACGGTCAACTGAACTGATTGAATTTCCTGTTTCTTGTGTTTTATCTTATAGCTATGATGTAACATATTTTTATTGTTGATAGATTTGAAAGTTTTATTAATGTGTAAGAATAATCTCAATATTGTAGTAATATTACTTAATATTTTGAAGCATAATTAAAAAATTTTTATTCAAATAATAACAATTTGTTTTATTATTGCAACTGATTCATAACCCTTGCTTTACAGATGGCAACTGAACATGAGTCATTGTTAATATATATCTTATAGCTATGTATTGTTACCTATAATCTGCATGATGTGTGTTTTATTAGTACATTTTTATTGTTGATCGTTTTAATGTATTATTAATGTATAAGTTGAATTATCAACTTCGTAGCAATATTTTTGAATAATATGAGTCGTAATTAAAAGCAGTAATATTATTCAAATACAAACAATTCGTTCTGTTATTACAACTAATATCCCTTACTATATCAGCTGGTAATTGAACATTGAGTTATTGAAGGCATTATTCTGTTATTAATACTGACATTGTTATAGCCAAAGTAAAATTTTAATAAGTGGTGCTAAATATCCAAAATATTAACAATAACAATAAATGAGATGTTAAGGACTGATGACATTCTGATTATGATCAAGAGAAAACAATTTATATGTTTCATGACACCTTGTCTCCTAGCAATGGCATTAAAAATACAATTATTAGTTAGTTTCTTTGGTATGAAAATTATTTAGTATATGGTGCTTTAATCAACACTTTAAATAGATATTAAGGTTTCATTGGGTATTAGGTCAGATTACAAACATCACTATTAAACGTTTCATGTAAAAGATGTAATATTAATGACCTCAGGTGAAATTTTTGCATCGGAACAAATTAAAACAAGTAGATAAGTTCTAAATTAATATTTAAAAATTTCAATGCACGATGTCACATTGAGTGTGTCTTACTGTAAATTTTTTAAGTTTAGAGTAAAATTTGAGACCTAATACTACTATAATTGAAATTTTTCTTTAAGTATTTCACACACATTACACATAACATTTAGTGTAGAAAGCCTATTATATCTATTATTGCATGAACATAATTATAAATGTAAATAATGGTGCAAGATTTTTGTTAGATTGCCTCAACCATTTTTTCTTCTTCACTTCCTTCTTTGATACATTTTGATAATTAACTAAATGAACTTCACAAAAAAAATTATACCTAATACTAATGTCTATTAGCTCTATGTACTCCACCAAATGATTGCTTTTTGAATAATATTGTGCTATATTAATAATAATCCATTCCTGCTAATTTTGTGTTGTGCTATCTATTATAGCTGATAAGGTTGTGCTGTAAATTCTATATCTACACCCTACTATACAAATTAATTCTGCTGCTATAATTACTGTGAAAATGTTTGCTGGTGTTATGCTATAGTTATGTAAATCTAGTGGTTGGTAGCTAGCTATGTTTTCTAATTTTAATCAGAAATCTGAGGCTACACAATTTTTATTCAGCATTGGGAAAGATACCTGCCTTAATGTGGTGGTGGTGTTTTTGAAAACATTAGATCACTCATTTTTCCACAAAATAAGCTAAAACTGAATTGTAATTACAATATTATGTATAATATTAGCAACCTCCTAATCGCATCTATATGTATCATGCTAAATAACAAAATTATTACGCAGGAAGCAACAGCATTGTGCCATTAACAACTTTTGTTCTATAAGTTGTTCTGTACCTTTATCGGTGCTTATAAATTATTACAATGAATTTGGTAAGTTGAAAAACCTAGTGACTATATTGTTACTTGTATGGATGTTTGCAGGATAGTATCAGATTTAGTATTGGTTACTAACAGTTATACTAGGTGACTAGTTAAATATGTAACCATTAGTGTGGATTCTGGTTCGTGTTGTTCACTAACTATTATCAGAATTATAGCTAGCAGAATTACACTAGTGTCAGATTAAAAAAAAGCTAATAAAGCAATAATAAGTTTCAGTACAACTAATGAACTCTTAATGGCACTAAACAGTTTTATATTGTTACTTGTATGGATGTTTGCAGGATAGTATCAGATTTAGTATTGGTTACTAACAGTTATACTAGGTGACTAGTTAAATATGTAACCATTAGTGTGGATTCTGGTCCGTGTTGTTCACTAACTATTATCAGAATTATAGCTAGCAGAATTACACTAGTGTCAGATTAAAAAAAAGCTAATAAAGCAATAATAAGTTTCAGTACAACTAATGAACTCTTAATGGCACTAAACAGTTTTATAGCCTCTTGGAGCTCACTCAGTTTATTTTCAAAAGAGAATAATTAGTATGAGCATAAAATTAGAAAAATGATTTGGCTAAAATAACACTATCACAAAAAAGCTATGCATCAAGACCAAAACTAAAGAATTATGAATTTATACGTGTTGTAGTTAGTTTTTCTTGAATACTCAATATAGTTTAATAGTTTTGGCTATGATAAGTCTCTGTAAAGGTTAAGTGAATTACCAGATGGCAGACTCTTTTTGACCTTAACAATTTCCCAGTCAGCCATAACTGCCTTATAGAAGTTTGTCATTGGGAATTCTTTGTTCATTTTCATTTGCATTGCTCTTCTCAATAATGTTATACACATCACAAGTAGGCCAAGCACTTACTAAATGTGGTTAAGCTCTACATGATGTCTTTCTAAGGTCCACAAAAAAAAGTACACAGAAATCAGGATTAACGTTAAGCTGACTTAAAAGTGGCCATCGACCTTGCAATTCAAATATTGATTACAGTAGAATAGAAGGTACATAAAATATTCAACTTACAGGGGCTATTCAGCTGTAGACTGGGAGATGCTTCACAAAGAAAAACTGGATGGACTCAGACAAGGAACATAAAGAATTTGTATATTTGACTTTGAAATGGTCTCATATATTTTAGTAGCTGTTCATCTATAATTTTGCTGATCATGTTTCCATTTTAAACCTCTCTGACAATTCAAGAGTGAAGGGTTAATATTTAGATAATTTATTTGTTTCTGTTTCCAAGTTTTGAAATCATGCTCATTAATCAATCAGCATAATTGTTTATAACTTTTGGTTTATTGTGTTGCCTGGCTACATATTAAACATTGTATTAATTGTTGTGTGCTATTATTTACAACTACCTAATACATGTTTACGATCATGTAGCCTTTTCTCTCCTGCCCATATTTTTATTTAACAGTAATTGTAGCAAAAACAATGTGTTTTTCAAAGTACTGAATAATATGATACATAATCAGTTACTATATAGACATTGTGATAATTCCCACACAATTTAAATACAGCCAACCACTAACAATATTACTATAATTATAATACTTTAGGTAATTTATCTATAAATATTGGGTTTATGGTTTACTATAGTGTATTTGAGACAATGATACAATAACAACTTAAATCCTTGCAAATATAATATGTATTCATGTCAGTGATAGGTATTTTCGTAGAGTTATTATGTGTGTTTGTGCACATTATTTGTTGTTTATGCATGTGTAATTTTGTGTTCTCTTGTGTGTGAGATGTAAAAGTATTTATTAGGTACTGAACAGAGCCTGATAACTGTTGCCACATAGAAAATGCATTAAAGTAAACAGGATGTGGCTTAGGGCAATATTTTTCCATATCACCTGTGTTCATAGTTATTACGTTGGGTTATTACGTCCCCCTAGGTAAATTTCTTGTTACCAAGGTATTCGCCCATGAGCAGTACCTAATAAATTTATTATCCATTGGATACCCGAGAATATCACTCGTCTGATTGGCGGTATTTACGCTCGTGCCTGCGGCACTCGCGTAAATACTAAGCCAACAGACTCGTGATATTCTCCTGAATAATATATATTTATCATCAATCATTAATAAAACATCTTTCCACTTTTTTGTTGCAATAGATTATTATAGTGATCTGTGCAGTCCAAAAGATTCCTATCTTGTCACAAAGTAAGCTATTAAACATGCTTATTGTATGTATGTATGTGTATTGCATACATACCAGGTTTAAGTTGTTTATGAATGAAAAAATTCTTACTATTTCTTGATTTCCTACTGTCATATTTTCTAAGCAAAATGGAACTATAGGGACATTTGAATTATAATTCCGGTGAATCAATATTATTTATGTTCTACAAAATAGACAAGAAATATTATAAAGATTTTGTATTATATCATTGTTTTATCTTAATGCTTTTGACGTGTCCCAACAAATTGCAAAATTAAGCCTCACTGATGCATACAAGTGGCAATACGCAACCAATACTTACTAGTCAAACTGAAATAGAGAACCAATTATTAATGTAAATTTTACTTTAATAGTTTATCCATGTTCCTATTCAGTGTATCCTGCTGCTATATCAGAGAGAGGGTCATCTGCCGTGGTCATTGTTCTAATGTGTTAGATTCTGGTAGAGTATGTAATACTCCACGTAGTAGTGTTTTATTTGATGGTATTCCCACACTAACTAGACTAGATGGAGACATGTGGGCAACTCAACTACTAACACTCAACACATCTACATCTTCTAGTATTACATTGAACTTTAATGGAGTAGCAAATTACGTGGGTGTAGGAACTATTGAAGTCATTTTGTTTACCTGTTCTGTTAGGGGAATAGGAGTGACCAGTATTAGCCTCCATGGTGATGGTTATTCACCTCTTGGTTCTATTAATCATGTTCCTCAATCTTGTGAGTATCTGGTCAGAGCAGGTATATATGATGGATTTACAACTACAGATCCAACATTATCTTTAAATTTCAATAATCCACTTCAACGAGTCTACCTAGCTGAAGTTACATTCTATACTAATAGTCATGCCTGTTCTAATGCTGTCCTCAATGAATCAGTACCAACTACATCAAGTTCTTCAATTTCAACATCTACTTCAAAAAGTAAGAAACACTTTTGACATTTCAATATTGTATACATAGATTGGAGACCAAAGAATATACTTGTGATTTAATGAAGCTGGTAGAGTATGTAATACTCCATGTAGTAGTATTTTATTTGATATTATTCCGACACAAACTGAACTAGATGGAGACATGTTGGCAACTCAATTACTAACACTCAACACATTTATTATAATTATTTCAGCCGAGAATGACTGAATCATTGAAAGTGCACTTAAAATTTACATTTTAATTCATTGCTTGTGGGAACTTTCAGTAATGGTAACGTTGATTTCATTTTATGCCCGCTTGTTGTAGCTGCTCTTGTTTATAAGAAATCCTGTAATATTGTGTAATACCAAAAATATATATTTAGGCACTGCTACCTAATCAATTAAAGTTGTTATATTATACTAATTAAGTTATATAATATAATATCAGAATCATTTGTTCTCCAAAAATGTCATAAAATTATTGTTATGCTAAATATACGCTATTAAATTTTTAATCAGCATACTCTACTAGGCTAAGGACAACAAACTCACATACAAATAGTGAGTAGTATGGGATAGAATACTATAATACATACATTACTTCCTGTTGTGATAACAGATTGCTGTTGCTTGCAAACTATTTTGACATTTCCTCGAAGTGTGTATAGTTTCTTACGTTGAGTATTTTTGGGGTTGTTATTATCTCTGTGTGTATGTGCGTGTTTATGTGCATGTGAGTTTGTGCTGCGAGATTTTGCTCTGTACAACAACTTTATGTGTTATCTACCAACTTGCTGAGCATTTTAGTGTGTCCAATCTTAACCTCTTAATATCAATAATTAGTTCTGAAGTATTGTGGTGGGAGAGGGTCTGAGGGTGTGTTGTACATACATATAGTTCCCATTATTCTCACACAATTGTGATTAAAGTCCACAAAAAGTAGAATATTCTATAGTATTGTATAATATTAATATTATTATGTGATTAAAGTTTTTATGACTTGTGCTGATAAAATTACATTTTTGCTTTGTGTTTTGATACACTTACAGATAATACTAATACACAGTCAAAACTTGTACTACGGATAATAGTATGTCAACTCAAACAGCAATGTGTGACGTATACTGTACACAGAATATTACAGAGCCTGAATTAAGTGTACCATCTCAATTAGTGAGTAGTTAACATTTTTAGTTAATGACTTTTAACTTCTCAAACAATTAAAAAATATGGTATAATATTATTTTTAATATGTATAATCATTACACAATGAGTATTTTCCTTGAGTCAATCTGCACCATGTGAGGGTTCAAAATATCCAATAATAAACACTGCATACTGAACACTTCAACATGCAATTGAGTTCTGGACAACAAAGTCTGTTAAAATGTGAAATGAACTTTTACTGTTTGGAAACATAAATCTTTTACTTAAGCACAACTCTTCGAGCTAACAGGTAGATTGCAGTATTAGCTATAAATTATATGCCAAGTTCAATTGATTTTGTGCTTAAGATTATACTCACTTGACCCTCCCTATAAAGTATACTCCATCGAATAATTGTTTTTAGAATTGTTATTGTGCTATATTAATAATCTGATTACCGTTTATTTTTGTACTTGTAGGTTGTACTATAAATTACTGTGTTTGCTTGTATTATGCAGTGTAAATCTAGCGACTATTCCTTGTTTTGAAAATAAAATCATAAATCTAATGTGGCTAAACAAATTTGTACGCAACATTGGGAAAGATACCTGTATTATTCAATCGTAAATCTAATAAAGCTACACAAATTGTATAACATTGGGAAATATACCTGTATTATTGTGCTTGGGTGTTTTTGAACACATTTGACCTCTCACTTTTTACAAAATTATCTAAAACTGAATTTAAAGGACAGGATATTATGAGCAACCTCATAGTAGCATCTATGTGCATAGTGTAATGATTTGATTAATTAAACCACACCTACAACTGCACCTATAAGTCTGTAAAAAGATATAGCTAACTAAATAGGCATAATCATATTGAAATGTTCCTCACTTCCTTTTTTGTAGCTTACTGAACATATATAAAGGCTGGTTTAGATACTCAGCAAGTGAAGGGTTTAATTCTTACTATTCTATATATATAGCAGGATTGAGTAAGAGAATTCAGAGAATATTTAGGTAGATACTTTGACATCAAAACAACATTTAAGTCTAGTAAGGATCACATCCTACTTCAGTCAAAGATGCTATCTACTGTACCCATTACCATAGAGTCATCCATAGTGTATAGCTATACCACTCTGCAGTTGTGGTAAAGTATATAGAGGTGATACAATTAGAATGCTTGAGCAGAGAGTGGAAAAAACATTAGAATGCTTGCAAGAGGGTTGGTGAGAATTATCAGCCGTTGCCAAACATGCTTGGCAGCAACATCACCCCATTAATGGGATGAGCTAAGAGTTGTAGAGAATGATCCAGTAAGAACTGTGAGTTAAAGATCAAGGAAGCTCTACACATATAGATGACACCTGACAACAACAAATTTTAACAGAGGCATAGGTTTATAACTTCCAGGATGCTGGCTGTCAATGCGGCATGCAAATCACCTTTTGGGATACAATAAACAGTGTGGGTACCCTCCAGTGGTGTTACTGTTTACGTTGTGTTTGTTATATCAAGTTTGACCTCAGTTGACTACTGAAGAGGACTTTGGCAAGAAGTCTAAACTGAAGCACTTCAAAATGATCTGAAAATATGGCCAGAAAATCACACCCACCTAAATTTTAAGGCGTCAATGTCAAGATAACTCTTAACAAACTTTAGTGCAAGTAAACCTTCCTACTTTAACATCAAGACTATACCAACTACATATACATCGCTATTCTATGATACCTTGTTTAGTGAGTAAATTTGAAAGGTTTTGTGAATAGCTAATTTCTATATAATGTTAATTTTTGTAAAATGAACGGTAGTTTTTAATGAAACCTGAATAAATGAGAAGAACTGAAATTTATTGACCAATTCTCACACTAGAGTACCAAAAAAATAATTTCAAAACCCCTATGAAAAGTGATGATTTTTTTTTATATGATAAGTAAGGATGACAAAAAACACTCCAATTGACTTGCAACTTTGTACACAGCTCCAAAATGCATCAATTTACGGGATAAAACTAAGTCTGAAGTGTTGGCCCATCACTTCAAGGCAAACTGGGACAAGGAGCTAAAGAAGGCAGGGTTCGATTCTCTTTTTATAGTCAGCTGATATAGTCAACAGCATTTAAAAACTATCATCTCTAGGAGTGATTTTTTTATTCACCTAAATCGCCCATGATCTTTATTGTTTTTACTCACGTGATTACGACGTGACAATAGGGGGCGTTGCTTAACTGGCAGCAAACATTTCTCAAAAATCAGCCCGAAAAGTAGTACAAGTGAGTGAGATCATATCAATCGGTAGTTAATTGTCAGTATCTCCAAAATCAGAGCGTGACACGGACAAACGCATACAAAACGACTACTGTAACACTCAACTCCCTAAAGCCACAACTCTTTTGGATGGACGATTACTCAACTTCATCTGCTGGTGCTTATATATTATAATGAATCTGGTAAGTTGAATACCTTAAGACTATTATTGTCAGTTGTGGGGAATGTTGCTATATAGAATTGATAGATTTAGTCATGTCCACTAACTATAATCTGAGTTATAGAAGAGTTTGAAAATGTATCTGAATTAAAATGAAGGAATGAGAATTATTATGTGTCTGTATAAATAATGTACTGTTATACACATAGCTAAACATTTTCTAGATCTTGCATTAGCTCATTCAGTTAAATTTTCAACGGAGAATTACGTGTTAGCATAAAATTAGATAATAATTAGGATTAAAATATGTATTATCAGATAAATGCTACATTTTTAAGCTGAAGAAACAATGAATGCACAAATGTTAAGTTAGGGTGTACTTTTATTGCATCCTTAATATATTTTAATTGCTTTGGCTATGATTAGTCTAAGTAGCAAAGAGAATGTCAAATTGTAGACTAATTTTGACCTTATCCCTTTCACAGCCATTATAACTCTTATAGCGGCTTCAAATATGCTTTGGGAAAATTGTAGTGTATTTTCATTTGCTTTGCTGACTCAAATTATACTATAACACTACTTTAATCAAACAATTATTTTAATCTGTAAGATGATGTTACTGCAGAAATCAGGATCGAAGTTATGTTAACTTAAAAACTAGTAACTCATCAGTCAATTGATGAAGTAGTAAAGCAGGATAAGAGTATCTTCTGCAGTTCACATTGTAATTTCAGTAGACTAGAAGGTGCACAAGATATTAAACCTACAGTACTATTCAGTAATAGATAGAAAATCGCTCCACAAAGAAAACAAGGCATACACTACAGTTTTAGAAGACAATGCTAATTGTGAGAGTTTACATGAATATAAAGAAGTTGTACGTGACTCTAAATTTGCCGGAAATAGTTCACCTGTTACCATTTTTTATCACATAGTCAAAGAACTATTACACCTCGCTTGCAATTAAGTAGTGAAATGACTAATATTTAGGTAAAAATTCTTAATTCTGTTTCTAAGTTTCCCAATCATGCTCATATTCATATATCAATGTTGGCTACACAGACATAGTGGTATTAGTAGTGTGCTAACTTTTGTTGTTGTTTTTCATATAATTGCTTTGGTGTTGTTTTTTCAATCATTTACACTATTATTAAACTGTAGTTGTAGAAAAAACAATTTATTTTTTTTAAGTACAGCAAATCAGCCAAAATTTTTAGCTGCTATAGACACTGTGATAACTTTCTTCCCATCTAAGCCAACATCCACCAACATATTATGTTTAATTATTATTTCCATGATAATTTTTTTATTTCTATATTATGTAATTGAAGTAATGATACAAAATCAATAGAAAACTTTACCCTTTCAATTTATATTCGTGTATATTCTACGTATTTTTGTAAAGTTATAATAGATATTTGCCTGTTTGTGCACTTGTGTAATTTTATGGTTTGATGAACGTTAGCATACAAAGTGTTTACCACAAAATCATTACTAAAAAATGTCCTCTTTGTTTGTGCTAGATTATTATTGCAGTTTGTGCTGTCCAAATAATTCCTACCTTGTCTCAGAGTAAGTTTTTTTTAATGTGCTTATAGAAAGTATGTATTGTATGTACACTCGAACCTCTCTTATCCGTTCGTCTAAGTTACGGACACCTCTGTCTACCGGACACCAACTAAAATTATTGACTGCGTACGAATCGTCAGTGAGTCGGAAAGCTACCAAATTAAACGAATAAAATCGGGAAAATATTACGCGTGTGGTACTTCGAGTGTATTTGATCGTAGCATGCGGAGATCGAGCAGAGAAATCAACAGGCAGTTAGTGCGTCTACCGCTAGTTCTTCTCAGAACTCGTTGACCCGCGGCGTCGCTGCTAGTTCTTCTCAAGACTCTTTGAAAGGCAGTGCGCTGCTAGTTCTTCTAAGAACTCAACGACCAGCGGTGGTGGAGGCAAGGTCGCGGTAACTAAACGCAAGCGTAGCCTTTTAACTCTAGAAAGAAAGCTGGAGATAATATCAGAAGTTAAGAAAGGGAAGTCAGTGAGGCAGTGTCTGGACAGTTTGGTGTTCCAAAATCTACAATGAATGATATTTGGACATGAACGATGAAGAAATTGTAGAAGATGTTTTGCAAGAGAGAGAAGAATCTGAGTCCAAAAATGAAGATGAAGCTTCTTCAAATGCAGTTACTCCATCGCAAGCTTGTGCTTCTTTCGATACTGCTTTGGAGTGGTTGGAGTCCAAAGGCAACACAAACCCTGCACATCTTATGCTGGTAAAAAGTTGGAGAGACACTGCAGCTCAGCGTAGCTTGAAATCTATGAACTAAACTAAAATCACTTCATATTTTAAATAAATTGATTCATGTATTTACAGGTGTTTTTGTTAATTTTAAGTAATAAACTAATTCAATTATGTATCAAATAAGTAATTGTATACACGGTTCATTACCGAATAAATTAAGTATTTCTGAGTTACGGACATTTCTTAGTTACGGACACCCCTTGGTCCCAGACTGTCCGGATAAGA
>WLWD01005380.1_pt1 | contig 17531 bp, 8 predicted proteins | sample 6712731 | NCBI WGS metagenome assembly WLWD01 (sample SAMN12718690, study PRJNA576275) | sponge metagenome | isolation source: marine sponge | host: Mycale hentscheli | place: New Zealand: South Island, Marlborough, Capsize Point | collected 2014-11-01
TATACGAAAGCTGAAAAAGAAATTGGAAAGGTTAAAGCTGAAATGAAAGCTCAAGTAAATTGATTGCATCACCTTTAGTATACTACAAGTTCACTCCTTAATCGATTCACTGGCAATAGTGACGAATGGTGCTGATTGTTCAGTCGGCACTTTCTCTGATAAAAAAAAAGATTGTCCAAAATAACATTCAAATTGTTCTGTTTTTACATTGCCGTGACATAACACTTCCTGTAATAAAAGAAATTAAAATGAAAATATCAGTATTTCATTTCAAATCTTTTTTTTGATACAAGGCTCTGAAGCTGAGAATTTAATAACTAGAAGATGAACACACCATGCACTGTGTACAAACTCCGTAACAGCACTGTGACAATCTGAAATTAAGTTTAAGATCAAACAATTAGTAAACAGTATGTCGAACTTTTTGCTTTTCTCATTTTGGACTATGGTACTTTGTTTTTTGGATAATAAAAGTTAAAAATGTCATGAAATTATCAAGTTGCCGCACAGGTCGTCATGCCCTTTGAACTATCACTATCATTTCCTCGTGATTTCACTGATTTTTTAGCTACAAAATAAACATCAAATTACTTAATCTGGCCACTTTGAATTCTATTATGTTGGTATAGTTAAAACTTAGAGATACTTACCGGAGTTCATTTTCTATTTAATGTGTGGCGGTGGTAAGTTAATGCGCTATTTGTCACATTTATACACCTTACACATTAGTGTTCTTCCTTACTTGAAAATTCATTGTCCGATAGTCTAACCACAAAGGTAAGTCTTGTGTTAGTGTGTCCAGTGAAATAGTGAGTGTGAAATTGTAATACGTTACACAGCTCCTGCTTAGCGAAAGGATTGCACGAAGTAAGCATAATAAATAGCTATTAGCTACCTTTACATAACTTTTTCTCTGGCCATTACAACAAAAGCATGTCTTAAAAGATAACCTAATACTCCGCTGAACAATGATAGAAGTTAAAAGGTCGGCTATACCAGACTATAATACTGTACTTGGTCGTCACTTGTATTTGTCAGCGGTGTAGGAAGATGTTTAGATATAGGGGGGTGGGAGGGGGGGGGGGGAAGAGGCTCCAAAGTATTCATGTGAGAAATAATCTCAAGATTATGTCCCAAAATTATGGGGATCCCCCCTCTCCCTACGCCACTGAATACTTCTTAAATATCTTGGAAATGACTTCTGTAGGTATATAATTAATTGTGGTGTGTTTATACAAATAGCTAGCAATGATATGCATTTTTAAATTTTTTGCTTAGATTTTTCTGTGGTTATACTGTCTACAGGACTAGCCGTAATTCATGGGAACTAGTATCTATGATGTACAAAAAGAAGAATATTGAATATTGTCATGCTCATTATTTGTATTTTCAGCCATTCTCAACACATGTTTTGTTCTGATTTTAAAGAGTCATGTATATTATTGTTGTTTTCTTAACACAAAGGTAGTCAGTGCTTAGATTACCCTTAATTATCCTAGTTTTTGCATTTTTAATATATATTAATGTTGAATGCCTTGTGAATCAAAACACCGGAATAGATTGATCACGTAACTAAACCAAGGGTAGAGGATCATAACAATTCATAAAGAAACCTTTCCCAATTTTCCAAAGTAGAACTTCAAGCCATCACCACTGTGTGGCTAGGTAGCTTGCTAGTAATATTGGGAAAAGATGAACAGTGTTATTTTGTAAAGTTTACAAAAAAGACATTTGAAATTACTGTTTCAATAGATGTTAGAGTATTGGTTATTTTGTTATCAAGGAAAAGTTTTGGCTTTCCTAATGTATAAATTGTGTTGCTATAACTGTTGTACAACCAATATAATTGTATTTTGGTATTTTTGTAAACGAGTGCTTGGAGAGGATTTAGGGCCAAGCTTCTATCTATAGCTTCAAGATGATTACTCATCTCATCACAGACTAGCACCATCTCCAGAAAGGACACATACATCCACAAAACCGTGGCAGTGATCTGAATTAAATTTGAGCAAATATTGCTAATACAATACATACAAGATGATAGCTACAATTTTTTACTCTGCTAGTAATAGGAGTGCTTTTGTGTTATACAAAAATTTTCTTTATAGAATTGAATGTTTATTTATTTATTTATTGGCGAGCGAGCGAATCGAGCTAGACACTTACAGGGGTAACACAATCGAAAATCACTTACCTACACAAGTTTGCTTAGACATTATAAGCAAACTTTTGTCTAGAGGCTAGCAACAGGGATATTAATTTTCTATTTATGTGTTTAGAGTATTGGGGCAATTGTGCACCTCAGTGTTATACCAGTTTATGGTGCATGTACTATAGTTAGTATATTTTATTGAATCATCGTAATATTAGCTACTATATAATTTAAAAACAAGCATTGAAATTGTGCATCTTCATAGACAACACCGGACTTCTTTAGTCAAACATACATTCGTGATAGTTGGAGGATGTACAGTGGAGTAACCATGTATGTACTAGCAAGTATACTTGTCACACAGTGATGCATGATATGTTTATAAATGTATTACATTGCTTCTGTTAAAATATTTTTGTCTTTGCAGACCATTTTCTGAATTTCTAAGATTACTCATAACAACAGGAATAACTATTGCAAAGATATTTTTGCACAGGAACTATTTAAGAGTTATTAAAGTGAGCCCAGGATAAATAAGCAATTTTATTTTGATAGTTTTTCCCCGTGAAGCAGATGTACAGTCTACAATGAAACTTTCTCACCCTTTAGGTGAGAACGTTTCTATCTGACGAATATAATTATAGAAATTCTTGTTTTATTGCCTTCAGTCTACATCTGTTTAACTAAAGTTTAGCCTACAGCTATATTTGCATATTGATTTACTGCAATGAATTTTTTTGTGCATTGTACACTTCAGATTGCAAGGCAGTTAATAGCTTATTCATAGTGTCTGGGACTTAGTCACAGGCAAATCTTGAACACTAGCCACGTATCATCTGCTTGTCTGAATTAGCTCATTTGTCATCCTTTATGTAGGCATTCCTTACCAACCCTTAATTATATTCATAGTCACATTAACCACTGGCTTCCGCCTTTGGTTCCTGTGTATTTAGTTTCGTTATGGTCATTTATTAGTTGTCTGAACCAAACTCTGGCTACTTTAGTTCGGGAGTAGGCGCTTTTAGTTTTGCTACAAGGCTGCAAGCTCACGCCAGTGGCTGCGTAATTTAACTAAGCCTCAGAGGCATCAGACATCCTGGTCCTTCATTTGAGATGGGACACTAGCCCGTACACATAGCTACTAGATATTGACAAAATCAGTAGTCATCAGCTCACTAGTTATTTGATGTTTCTAACAGAACTATTCCAAAGAGTTGTAATATTAACTATAAAGTGAATTGGGGAAAGAACTTGTTATAGGTCATGTTCGGATGACAACACACCAAATACAGTCATCAGTAGATACTAACCACCTGTCATGGCTTCTATGTCATTGAAAGGTTATTTATAATGGTGTATGAAGCATTCTGCCACTGAAATTTAGCTCATGAAAAGGAATAAAGAAGAAAACATTTCATTTTCAAGTTCAAAACTTTTAAATGAATAGTATATGTGTATTATTAGCAGTGGTGCATTACATACAATTTATGATATGCTTATCAAATGAACTTGTAGTAACTATGAAACACAACTAACTGAAAATATAAAGACCGATAAGTATTAACACATATTCAATAAAGCTGCCAAGTGGAACTTCAATAATTTCAAGGCTATATGTGTGTTCCTCTGTGGAGATGCACTGAAATAAGAATAGTAATCATTATTCCGGCACAATTATATTATTTTCTACCATACCGTATTGTAGACATGTAAGATATTAGCGAGCTTGCTATGCCTCATCTAAGAGAGTGTCTCAGTTACAGCTTTCACATTTGGTTGCAGATGATCTTTAGTAGTATCCAAAGTAATGTCTGTCTTCTTCTACAGTAAAAGTTATAGCATATACATTATTATAGTAATATCAGTAGACAGTGACTATGTCAGTGTATAGGCTATTACATGCAGGATATTTATAAGAGGAGACAAACACTATTATATAATTCTTTTCTATATGTTTATGCTATAAAATATTGGTCAGGCTGAACATAGTAATATACAACCAACATACCATAATCGAAGAAATTTTGTCTTTATCTGAAGAAGTAACCATATTTCCAATATTAGCTGCTTCATGAAGTAAAGATGGTTGTATTTTTTTAACAGTGGCATAGGCAACATTCTTAATATAACATAAAATACACAACTATTTTATGTACCATGTTGTCATAAAATGACATAAAAGTGTTAATATTAAACAATGTATTCTTCTTTCCTTCATGCTTAGTGGTAGTAAAGAAAGAAGCCTCAAAAACCTTCTCCCAGAAGTCCCTAAACATAGTGTGTCAAGTTCTATTTGTTCACACTCAACTATTAGCTACCTGTAACCCTTCAAGCTTGACCATTGACTATAGTTAGCTAGCTATAATATATTGCAGCTAGCTGATAAGGCCTCCTTATTACATTATCAACAGTCATGCTTTCGTCAATAATTGATTTAAATATTGTTTTTTTGAAAGTCTAATTTTTTTAAGGAAAAATTGACGGTGAAAGAACATAATTCTTGACATAGTTCATAATTCTTGACATAGTGCTTAGCACAAGTATAAGAAGGTATTGGGGCAGTTGCCGACTTTTTAACTGGATTTTATCTATAAAATAAGCAATAATAAATTAGCTTGACTGTGCACTAAACAGCATAATTGTTGTAGAAGTGCACACAACCACTGAGCTATGACAGCGAACTGAAGTATGAGGTAGCAGTGACTCAGTAGTATAAGTCATACCAAAGAAAAGTTTTCCTGAGTTTAATATCCCAGTTAGTAGTATGAGCATGTAATTTTTGATGACTTAATTGTTCAAGTGTTAAGATTAAAACAAGAATACAGCTATGCTTTGTCTAATCTCACTACATCAGTCAGTGATTGATAATATTTTTATGATATTAGATAATAAAAGAGACTAACTTACTGGATTAGTAACTATAGATGAAGTCATGGATAAAGGATTTTCCTGTAGGATAAAATAAATGTGCATTTTCTCACAGAAAAATGATATTGTATTGCTCAGGGAATAATTACCTCCGAAGCTGAAGATTTATGTAAGATTCTGAAATCTCTGTATATTATTATTAAACACATCAATAGGTATGATATGACAGCTTATTGATTGAAGAATCAAATACTCAATTGATTCTATACTTACTCAGATGCCTTCCTTGCTATTTCACCTGAAATAACTAAAATAAAGTTAGTTGTTAGAAAAATATGAGCTTACCTTGCTCATTTCTTTTTCGTGCCCTCACTACTGTGAATATTATCAATAAAATTGAAATATGAATAATTACAGTGATCAGACAAGGAAGAACTGAACTCAATATAACTGGGAGTAAATTACATGAAGATATTTCACATTTGGATTGGGAAATACTTTCAGTTGAAGTAATAGAAGTTGTAGAATCTATTAAAGTATAAAAATATCAACATTACTGTGTTGCACAATGATAGGCTGCCTGCCTTGAGCAGTCACTTGTTAGAGAAGATTAGTGTTGCTTCATACCTGAGAGAGATCTCTCCCACATTTTATTGTGACACGGTGCAATTCTATTGTCACACAATAATTGAACATTCATAGTTTCAATATTAGAAACTCTGTACTGTAATATCCCTGGCATATTAATGAAAAGGCAATCTAAAAACATCACATTAATTGTAAACTATCATCAAATAAAACAGCCTGACGTACTTAGTAAAAATGTGGATTTAATATTGGAAGGGCAGTAATTCAGTGCTATTGTGATGTTATATATACTGGAGACATTGGTAAAGCTGAAATTTAAAGATTCTGGCATGTGTGACACACCATTAACCAGCAACAGGTAGCTTGAAATGTTGAAGTAGAGGAAGTCAAATGATATGCTGTTACTGGTTGAGCAACTGTTAACTAGAGGCGTTAAAATTGCTTCTTGTGGTACTAGAATAGAATCTGAAATAATACAGAAGATGTAATAAGCATCTCTGAATAATTCCCTTGAATTATAGTTAAAGGTACTAGTATTAGAGCTTACTGTTTTGTGGCCGATAATTAATTCTCTCTGTATCACATTCTATAATAGCAGCTACATCAGCTACTATTATCAACTTGCTCATAATAAAAGAACCATTACCAAAAATCAACTGGGCTCTTACTGTAGTAGAATCTATTGTAGTGCTCTTCTTTCTCGCTGTATCAAATAAAGTGTGGAACTCCAAATGTCTTGACACATCACTACTAATACTTGTTATTGTCCACACAATTTGTGTGTCATGTTGATAGCACTCAAACTCGGCTACGTCAGAGTAACAAAGGGTCCTGGTTCTGTTCACTTGGTAGAGTTCTGCAGTACATACTGAATTGTAATACAGTATTAGAGTGTAGATGTGAATGAAGTCCAAGTAAGCTGGCATTATTGAATTTTCAGTACTTGTGAAATAATCATAATCTTTTGTGCATTTTATAGCTAAATTATTTCCGCAGCACGCCCAAAGTATTGTTAAAATTTTATTTATTCTTATACCCAGTCCCAACTTTGACTTGAAATATAACAACTCTATGACAATACAGCAATGAAGGAACAGAAACTAGTGTTTTTGGGAGGACGATAGGAGTTTGGTGCACAGAACAACATGCAATCTTAACTCACAAGGGATACAGGACTTCATGTGAATTGGGATGGAACAGAAGAGTTAGAACAAGAATCCAACTATTGGAAGAGAAGAACTATAGAAGCTATCTGGAATCTCAGATCCAAGCACGACAGCAATTTGGACTGTGGGTTTACTCTGAACCAGATGTGGCTGGCTCATCTGGATTCCACTTAAAATCGCTTACAAAGTATCATCACTCAGATCTTTCCAAATAATTTCATAATGCATCAAAACACTCCAGTTTTTAGTTACATGCTATTGAAGCAAAAACTGGCTACACTGAAATGTCCTGTCTACTATGGGTAGCTAAATACAATAGCTGAATGATACAATGTTGGCTACTTAATAAAACAGTGTAGATTCTTGTGTTGACTTCTTCAGCTTTTGATCAACACTCAATGGTTTCTTTACTGAGTTTGAAACTTTCATTTCAAACATTAAAGTGTTGCTGTAGTGCATTTGATAAAACTATTCTTCACATCTTCACAAAGTATTCCTCAGCGTTCTTTTACACATTAGATATAATTCCTCTCCATCACAGGCTTTCGTTTAAACAACACATTTAACACTTTACTTTTACATCAGAGTACACGGACTCATTAATATTGAGTACGTAAGGTCATAAATTAAGGGCACAATAATTCTGCACTGCTTTCTATGGTAAAATCATTATTTTGCAAACAAGATGGATTAGCCCAATTGATGTATTTTATTAATTGCATTAATTTCCTGGCAGATATTTTTATAGCGTTGCTGCGTCTATTCACACCTATTTAACAAGAAGCTTAAGTGTCCAATAATGGAGACACACACAAGCTGTTTCTTGGCCAATTTTTACTGTCAGTGTAGAGATGACCTGCACTTCGCTTTGCACTTTCAACAACATTGACTAAGTCATGCAATTATTCTGTTCAATAATACCTAGCCACGCTTTTATTCATCTTATTTATTTATTATTAATTCTATGTAAATTTTTTGAGTATAAGAACTACAGGCTTATCAACAGCTTATCAATGTTGAAACAAGTGTGCATTTATTTATATTGCCATTACTTACTGAATCAATAATATATGGATTGAAACCCTTTGAATTAATAGTTAACAGTGAAATATAATTTAGTGTGTTCTGTAGCTAGTTTATAAAGGATCTGTCTTGGTCAGTGGTGTACGGACTAATAAGGTTGATTTACATAAAATACTATATGCATGGTAAGCTAAATTACCTCCTAATTTATGTATTTTATATAGTATTGGACCTAAATGATTACAATTGCATTAAAATAATGTGAATATCAGATAACTTTTAACCCTATTCTGATATTTGTACTAAAAGTATCTTTCTCTGAAACTGGGGAATGCTACTATAAGTGTACAATTTTTTTGCAGTAAATGTTCTGACATAAACATTCATTCATTGAAGGTGGCATGATCTAGGCCACAGTGACTCAATGACTGCAATTAGATAACCAACAAGTTAAGATCAATGTTTGTTTTGACCTGACAACCACTTGTGGAAGCACCATTTTATTAAGAACTTATTTTTCAGCACAAGTTTCTTTTGTAACGCTACAGAAACGAACATCGTGAAAAAATATCATTATATTTCTACTTTTTCAGAGTAATTCCACATTAGCTATTGCATGCGGGATTGGTAGTGTTGGCAGCTGTACCACACAAAGTAAAAATTTTAATGTAAATGAATGATTGTGGCTTTTAATACTAATATATAACGCCAACCTTACACTTTCTCTTCAGAATGGTAGAACTTGTTGTGCAATGTACTTTTTTTAATCTCATTATTACACTGAAAGTGAGCATTTTCATGTCAATGCATGAACACTGGAAAACCAAACTCTTATATTAGAATGGAGCAATACTGCTAGTGGCAGTACTCCTCAAAGTGGAAGTATCTTCAGAGCTTTACATTAAAATTGGCCTTAATCTTAACATTCAGAATTTTGACCAAAAAAATACCATAAAAGCATTGTATAGTTTACAATAACATTGTATAGTTTACAAACAGCAAGCTATAGAAATTGAATGAACCATATAGGATGTTTATGTATCCATGCCAAACTGTTAAGTACTTAATGTTACAATTTCTAAACTAATGTTGTTTATGGTAAGTGCACTAATTCCAAACTGAAAGCTGGATGATATCTAGTTGCAAGGAAATATTTACAGAACTATTTGATAACTGTTACTAGTGGAAAGAAACTGCTACTTGACTGATCTTTCTGGATTAGACATGTTTATTAGCTGATATACACTTCGTGGGACTTGATGATTTGCGGCCTTCCAGCATCACTTGGAGAAGTGCCTGCAATTATAAATGACAGAATGGCCGATGTTTGATAGAACCATTATCCGGGAAAAAGTTAAAACTGAACCAATCTGTAAAGAATTGTAGAGCATTCTGAACCAAATATGGCTCTTCATAGGTGTATCATTTATATCTTTTGATCTGGCGAAATCTATTTCCACAGGCACTGATATTCAGATCATTTATCCCACTGAACATTTGATTGTATACCAGTAGACCAACAAAATACACTCACTGCAGTGTTATCATTCACAATTTGGACTACATTTTCCACGATTGCTGCATCAAGAACATGTGAAATTATCTTCCATCTCATTCTAATACACTAACCAGTGCAGAGTTCATTCACTTTGATATCGAAAGCTGACAAAACATTAATCAATTTTTTTCTTGTATATTTTTCTTCTTCTAGATGGTTTCTATATTTGGTGTACTATTATGATAGATAACTCAAAATTTACAACAAATTTCCCAGATGGCACTTTCTCATGATGTTTAGTACAAACTAGCTAATTGAATACAAACTAGTGGGGTGTGCTTGAGCACAAATGGTGAGCGAGCCTAAATAAGTCGAGATTTTATATTACGTCTATATGGTAAGATGTTTCAATGCTACATATAGTAACCACTCCCAGCAACTGTTTGAATTGAAAAATAAGCAATAAAAAACAAGTCACATTTATTTAAACGTTTTCTTTGATGCACTATAATTTCATAAAACTAGACATACATACACAAGACTTACCTTCGTGATTAGTGTAGTGGATAATGAATTTTCAAATAAATATAGTTGCATAGGGCTTATAACTGTGACAATTAGCATATTAACTTACCACTGCCACTAACTCGAATAGAAATGAAACTCCGGTATGTCTTAAGTTTTAACTGCACCTGTAAAAGAATTCAAAGCGGTAAGTAATTCAATTTCTAGATTGATACGGGTAATGATCAGTAAACCAGAGGATTTTATTTAGTGAAGTAGTATGGGACAGGGTTGAATACCGAGCTAACACAAAAATATGTGAAAGTCAGAGTACAAATGACATATGTACGTCCACACATGTATATAAACTGGTGGTGCACTTAAGCACAAAATATCGATTGAGCCTGCCTGGTTAGGATACATAAAACTAAGCATTGTCACATAATTTATTTAAGCTTAGTTCATGCAAACAATATTATAACAGGTGACCATTAATTTTAACAAACAAATACAGAACTACCCTCATACCTCAATTTCCTGAGTTGTGGTAACTTCTGTAGTATTGAATTTAAGCCATTTTTGACTACCTCAATTACCAGTAAATCTCGATCAAGCTCTCGGCTCCAAAAAACAAACAAAAATAAAACGGTTACATATTGTATATTTTAGCTTAGTTCATGTAAAACAGTATGATAACAGTTGACCACTAATTTTAGCAAACAAAAGCAAAATTACTCTCTTACCTGAGTAATGGTGATTTCTGTAGTTTCAAACTTAAGCCATTCTGACTACCTCAATTACCAGTAACTCCAGAACAAGCTCTCAGCTACAAAAACAAAAAAAAACAAAAAACAAAAATTAGGCCTGAGTTTTTTGTAATTTTAGCCAACAATTAATATGGAATTACTACTTACCTAGCTCAATTTCCTTAGTATTGCTAATTTATGTAGTATCATTTTTAAGCTATTTTGATTATCTGAGGTACAAAACCTAAAGATCATTAATTTTAGCAAACAAATACAAAATTACTTTCTTACCTCATTTTCATGTGTAGAGGTAGCTTCTGTAGTATCAAATTTAAGCCATTGTGACTATCTGAATTTACCAGTCACTCTTGACTACAAGCTCTCAGCTGCAAAAAATAAAGGCCAAAGTTATTTTTGTAATTATAGCTAACATGGAAATACGTACTTACCACAGCCTCCCCCAAGTAGTACTAGCTTTCTTAGGAATGGTAAGTCATTCTGACTACCAGTGGTTATTGACAACTAACAAGGCACTTAGCACCTCCAAACAGTGGCGAGTTTTTTAAACTTAAGTCTGGTAAAGGGTTTTCAATGCCATAGTATCCAGTCGGGGCAACTTTTTGAGACTTTAAAAACAAGCGTTTTCGCCCGAATTCTCTCACAATTTGGAGCTTAAGTAAAGCTTACTTAGTGGTGTGTTATCCTAAGAAACTGGTGTCAGGCCTAAAAAGCCTTTTTTTTACGAGAAAAAGGCACCCACGCGTGTTTTAGTTACCATCCGTAACATACATATCTATCACATAGCTACCCAATTTTGTATTATCCACCACTAATAATATAGTGACAGACTCTACTGATAGTCAAAGATTCTGAGTTTGCTTTTTGTTTAGTTTTGTCAGTCTCTCTCCACTAAGCTAACCACACGGGAGGACCGTTGGTGACAGGGACGGACCATTATAAGAGCAACGTTTCGTCCGTCCGATCAGATTTCATGAGGGTACCAAATTTTTCGTGACAGGCCAATTTTATTATTTAATGCAGTACATAATGTGTAGGCAGAATTATGACAATTGCAATAAAACAAAATGGATTACTATCTCAACGGATCATGTATGGACCTAAAAAAATGTGTGCACACGAAAGGTGTCAATATGCAATACTGTGAATTACTAGTGATGTGCTTGAGCACAAATGGCGAGCGAGCCTAAAGACTATACCATTTTATGAATGATTTTGACTTCTAACACTGAAGCTACTGAAAATAAGGTCCAGTTTTTAAATTTCGCATACACGGTAAAGGGATTTCAGTGCCATAGTAACAACTCTCTGCAACTGCTTGAATTGAAGGAAAAAAACAACAACAAAACAATACACGTTATTTTTCAAAGTTTTCTTTGTGATATTCTTTAGCTAAGTAGTAGTAGTAACACACAATGCTTTGACACAACTGGACATGCACCTACACAGACTTACCTTAGCGGTAATCTAGTGGACAATGTATTTTCAAGTAAATACTGTTGCGCACGGCTTATAACAAAGAGCGCATTGACTTACCACCGCCACTAACTCGAATTGAAATGGAAGTCTCTTAAGTTTTCAAGTTTTAACTGCACCCGCAAAAGAATTCAACAAAACGGTAAACAATTCAATTTCTAGGGTGATACGGGTACTGATCGATAAACCAGAGGATTCTGTTTAGTGTAATTTGGGACGGGGTCGACCACATAACTAACATAAAAACGCGAGGGTCAAAGCACAAAATGACATACATACGTCCATACATATATACAAATAAATAAATAAATAAAAAAACATCCCCAATTTTCGATTGTGTTACCCCTGTAAGTGTCTCGCTCGCTACGCTCGCTCGCCAATTATCAATGTTTTGTGTTAGATTGAAGTGTAGATGTGCGCTTACACAACCCTTTGTGCACTCAAAAGATTGTACGCCCTTGGAGTTAAATTTTAGAGCAGGTATCCGCGCGGTGCGCTTATTGATTGGCATTTGCAAGATACGCACATCTCTCCTACTACTAGTATAGCGCAGCGTACGCTACTTTTTAGAGCGTTCAACTGTTAAAAGTTGTACTGGTGGTTATATTGGTGTTGAAGGGTCTATTGTGATTTATTAGTATTATCAGTTGTAATTTGCCTCATCCATAGAAGGGTAGGTACTAGTAGCTAGTTATGATATTGTATTAACTTGTACTGAAGTTTTTTATGATTATTTCCTCAATTTCAATTATATTCATTTTTTATATAATTATTAGCTAAGAAAGATAAAAATCCTGATATTAGATTGTTACGATAAATTAGCTGAAATGGCTTCAAACTTTTTAGTAATATCATTAAAATTATATGAGAGAATCACACCAATATTAGTCTCTCAAGAAACAATGTGCTAATTAAAACAATTTAGTTTTTGTTTTAGCAGTACAAAAACTAAGTGCTCAACTTATTGCAGTCATTCCTTTAATTCTATTACTATAGCTACACAAGATTAACAACTTCACTTCATAAACAAACTTCATACTTTGGCACATGCTTGTAATATCAATTTTCATGAAGAGTAATTTATATGTATAGTAATTTATTGTACTATCAATTTAGATCTCATGGAAGGAAATAGGAAGAGGAAGCCTTTCAGTAGTGATGACGAGTCTCCCAGCTTGAAGTACAGGAGACTTGAGGATGAGGCCGAACATCAAGCTAGCAGTAAGCAGTCAGAATGTGCTGCTGGTAGTTCTGCTTCTCTACCAGCTAAGAGTGTCATGCAGGATGTCAATACTACTAGCAGTGATTCAGAAGATGTAAGATTTCAATGAATATAATTTCTTAACTAAAATTCATTAGCTAGTGTAAATAAAGATAATTAATTCTAGTATTTTTAATTTTTTTTATCTCTGTTAACTTGTACTTGCAGGATGAAGTCATCATCACTGGCTTTACCTACCCTAATGGCAGGTATGTAAACTTACAGCAGAGAAGGAGGAGCAGAAGGAGAAGGAGGAGAATGAGGGAGAGAAGGTGGGTTGCTACAAGTGTCACCTCGACTGCTATCTCTGCTAGTGTGGACATGGATGGTGACGATGTAATTATAATAGAACCTGCTCTTAGTGAGAGCAACGAAGAAGGAGCAAGTGAATTGCTAGCGCCTGAAGATCGTAATCTTGACACTGGCTATGTAGAGATTGAGGATGTTCCAGCTGATCCTGCAGAAATGTCTTCAAACTGTGACAACTTAGAAGAAGAGTCCGTCGATTCACTACCTCAAAGGCATCTATTAAGTCAGGATGAGCAAGAAAGGTAAGTTCCTTAGTCATGCAACACTCCTTGTGGTAGAAAATCCCTTTGAAGTATTTATTTATACAGTAGAAATTTTTTTTCACATAAAATAGCTTGACTTTTAAGTTTCTATGTAATTAATTAACTATAATGTGTATTGTTGAACTATTTTTCAGTGATAATCACCATAGTGACATACAAGAGGAAACCATAATACCTGAAGAACTCGAGAATGTTGATGATGAAGATCGGGTCGAGTCAAATGATGATGAAGGAGAAAAGTATGTTCCTCAGTTATAAAGGCACTAGTGTTGTAGCTATATACAAGTTTTTCTTAATATGAGAGCACATCCAACTTATTAATTATATAATGTATACGAATTATTGTGACTTTTTAGTGATGGTTATGCAGAAGAGGACTACATTTGTCCACCCCCAGAAACACTTGAGGACAGGGACCTGGAAGTGAATCAAGATGAACATGATTAGTAAGTGTTTGCTTATTGTTGTTGTTAGTGTACTAAATATCTATACCTTAAATTAAATAGAGGCTTTAGCTAGTTATAGTTACTTTGAATAATTTTATTACAAGAATAACCTTAGAAGTGGCAGAATCTTATCTTTACATAAAGTTTGAATGAAAATATATATTTTGTATAATTATAGCTACAGTGAAGAATTTCGTATTGTTGAAATGTTGCAGCGGGCAGTAGATTTGCTGGAGGTTAGTAATGGTATTACATTGTAAATATAATAATATAATACTTAATACAAGAGTCAGAGTGTGATATGGCAAAATATTTCACGAGCAGGCTATTATTTTCATAAGCCCAGCAAGAAGTGAGTGAAAATGTATCCTGAGAGTGAAATGTTTAGCCATATCACTCTGCTGAGTGTAATAAGTGGTTTATTCCACACTAGATATCTTCACTGCTGTAGCTATTACTAGAGGACTAGTAACTCACTGGTACAGTTGGTTGTAGGGGCTACCCATACCCCCAGCTAATATTTTAGAAGCTAGTCTAATCCAGTTGAGTACTCTACACGAGAGGATGTAGCTATAAAAACCAGGAGAAGTGTATAACTACGAGGGTAACGAGCTTGCTCAGTTCAGACTAATAACAACCTTGCAATATTGTGAGTTATTTCACTAGTCAGGTACCTGAATATATCATTGTGAAGATTTTTAGGGTGGATTAAATAGTACTTATTACATGAGTCAGAGTGTGATTAGGTGAAATATTTCATGAGCAGGCAAATTTATTTTCAAGAGCCAGAGGCGAGTGAAAATAAAGTGAGAGTGAAATTTCTAGCCATGACACTCTGAAGAGATATTGTTGTGAAGATATTTAGGGTGGAATAAATACATATATATTATACGATAATCATGTTGTTTTTACCTATTTCAATTATTATTATGCATCTATTATTACAAATGTTTAATGAAATGAGAAAATATAAATATTACTGCTTTTTTAATTGTTTAATTATTTTGAAGGACCTTTATCAACTGGAAGATTCACTTGATGAAGGGGAGAACATATTGGATGATGCGAACTTGTCAGAGTCAGATATCTTCAGTGGACTCAGTCAGGAAGGTAAGCTTCATTAGTGTATGTTACCATAATAACACAAGTTAAATTTCAATTCTTTGAAACTTACACATAAATATTTTGTAGAAATTGACAAACTACCAACTAAAACATTTAATGAAGATGAATGTGATTCAGATTTCTCGAACAGGTAATACTATAGTAATCAACTAGTTACACATGTCTATATCAATTAAGTATACACTTACACATTTATATATAGGTGTACAATCTGCCTGACTGATTTTCAGTCTAAAGATGTACTAAGAATATTACCATCATGCAAGCATAGCTTCCATCAAAACTGTGTAGATGAATGGTTAATGGTAAGTGAGAAATAGCTTACACATTATGTCGGTTAAAATGATAATTTTTTCAATTAATTCATTTCTAACTTTTTGCAGCATCATACAACATGTCCACTCTGCAGAGCTCCAGTTGACATTAGAACTGATAGTAGTGAACTGATATGAATTGGGAGTCCTATTAGTGAAATTTCAAGTTTGTAATAAGCCTAAAAAAAAACAAAAAAACAAAAAAAAAACAAGTAAAAACCAATGAATTAGCTCAAGAAATAAAAAAAGAAAGCCATTCATAGATAATTAACTACCTGTAGATCAGGGAGATGGAATCACAGGTTTATTGACTACTTTCTATACTAAAGTGAGTTTTAATATATTATTTTAAAGTGAAAATGTAGCTAATCATAATATAATATTTACACTAATAACAACTGTATACTATACAAAGCTACTAGTTTTTATTCTAGTTATATCGCAAGTAGCTAGCTAATAGTTAAAAAAATTACATTATTGTTATGAATTATGTATTTTATATAATTTTATAATCTCAACTATTCGATTGTTGACTCTTTTGATTTCATTATTTTTAGCACATGTAATTCACCATTGCTTCAAAGTTTCTAAACTTTTTGTTACTTAACATTTTAAATATTGTGATTGATCACTTTGTTTTTATCCATCATGGACATTATAATTGTCACACTAGTGAAGTAGAATATTACAATAATACTCATACATTTTAAATTTATGTTTTTAATAATGGTTTTTGTATTTAATAACTAGTGGTGTGCTTGAGCACAAATTACGAGTGAGCCTAAAACTACACTATTGCTAAATGGTTGATTTGTACTGCTAATGCTCAAGCTACAAAAAAATACGTCGAGTTTTTAACCTACTTATATATGGTAAAGGGTTTCAATGCCATATTAACTTACCACTCACTGCCACTAACTCGAATAGAAATTGATTTCCTGTAAGTTTTTTGAGATTTAACTGCACCGCAAAAGAATTCAAAGCGGTATAAACAATTCAATTTCTAGGGTGATATGGGTAATGATCGATAAACAAGACAACCAGTTGAGTGGATTACAAAAACTAAACTAAGCAATTCTTATTGTAATCAATTCACCTTGAATCATGCAATTATTAAGTGAAAATTTAAATTACATGTAAACATTATTTTCTGAAGTATAAAAATATAGTACTTTATTATATACCCATAATTTCATAGAAATATGATATTTTTTGAAGTTGTATATAGTAACAAGGACATGAACCAGTTCCTTATGATTAAATAATTTGAGAAGCAACACAAGTTAACTAAAACTAAGTCAAGTCAAAATAAACTGATTAAAATCTTTTACCTGATACTGAAGAAATGCAAAAACGAAATATATTTTTATGGAGCAATAGGGAAAAAACAAAAACTAATCCTTCAAAATATTTTTTAGTACATACACACATACACATCACTTATACATGCACATACGCACACATACATTTAAACCTTTCTTTAACTCCATATACATATTAATGACGTGAGAGATTAAAAACAACAACAACAACAACAATAGCAATAATACCAGACATCCGCCAATCACGTACTACATGAAATTGAATTAAAGGTAACAGTAATACCACCAGTGGTATAGGAAGATGTTTTGCTATAGAGGGGCTCCAAGGGAATGTATTTTGTGGTTCAACAAAAGTTTTCATGTGAGAAATTGCTTTGTTTGATTGTGTCCCAAAAATATGGGGGGTGATCCAGCCCCCAGAGCCCCCCTTCCTATGCCACTATAATAGCACA
>WLWD01004683.1_pt1 | contig 17528 bp, 10 predicted proteins | sample 6712731 | NCBI WGS metagenome assembly WLWD01 (sample SAMN12718690, study PRJNA576275) | sponge metagenome | isolation source: marine sponge | host: Mycale hentscheli | place: New Zealand: South Island, Marlborough, Capsize Point | collected 2014-11-01
CCAACTCCTATAGTCTCCCTGTACCCACTCCTATAGTCACTCTGTACCCACTCCTATAGTCTACCTGTACCCACTCCTATAGTCTCCCTGTACCCACTCCTATAGACTCCCTGTACCCACTCCTATAGTCTACCTGTACCGAACTCCTATAGACTTCCTGTACCCACTCCTATTGTCTCCCTGTACCCATTCCTGTAGTCTCCCTGTAGCCACGTTCATATGGTGGAGGTTATTTAAAGAGATGTGTTCGTAAATTGTCACCTAATTATGGGTAAGGGATGTTTAAGATGTGTTCACAAGTTAGGGTTACTTAAAGAGATTTGTTAGTGGCTACGTCACCACCTAAAGAGATGTTGGTCACATAAAAATAAGTAAGGGTCATTAAATGTGTTCATAGGTTAGGTCACCTAAGGATAGGTAAGGTGTGTTCACATGGTATGGGTCACTTAAAGAGATGTGTTCATTGGTAAGGATCTCTAAGTGTAGTAGCTATGTTTATTTATAAGGAAAACTGTTTAAGTCAGGTTGCTAAAAAAAGATCGGTTCACATCATATATGTAGGTAAAGATCACTAAGATATGGCACTTACTGGTGAGGAATACTAAGTATCTTAGAATAAGATTTGAGAGATGTATTTATATGTATAAATTGTCAATAATTGAGAATGCTTGATCACAGAGATGTATTTATCATTAAGGGGGCATGTTCATGAGTAGGAGAGGCATTTTGGGTACAGATCGACAGTGTTTCATATAGAGATAGGGCCATCCCGAGATTCCTCCCCCAGCCACAGAGTTGATAGGTACAGGGTCATTGAGCTATACAAGGAGTTTGTTATAATGGTTACGTATATACATGAGATAGCGGCATTCTTATTGATGGTTCAAGTGAAACTCGATTAAAATGATGTTTTTAATAATAGGTAAATTGAGTAGATATGTTTATAGGTAATGGTCACAATAAATATTGTTCATGGGTAAGGGTTGCTAAGAAAGTTGTGTGCATAGGTAAGAGAGAGGGGTTTAAGGTAAGGGTCAATAGTGGATTTGTTTATAGGTAAGGGTCACTGATAAAACATTATCAATAACAATTTCTTCAACAAAATGGCCATTGATGTCTGTAAAATTCCTTTCTTTGAGTATTAAAACTACATTGACTGATATTATATATGATATAGGCACTTAGTACACGAGACAGGAGAGAGGGAAATACATTCATCTGTGCAAGATGAAGAGCATGTCAAAACAAGGTACAAGGTTCTTGCTATTCAAAAAAAATTTTTTGTGTGGGTGTGTGTTTTGTCAATACCACTGTGTATTAACTGTGTATTATGCTGGTATTACTTTGTTATACCACTGTGTATTACATGGTTATTACTTTGCTATACGCCTGTGTATTATATGGTTATTACTTTGTTATACCTCTGTGTATAACATGGTTATTACTTTGCTATACCACTGTGTATTACATGGTTATTCCTTTGTTATACCATTGTGTATTACATGGTTATTACTTTGCTATACCACTGTGTATTACATGATTATTACTTTGCTATACCACTGCGTATTACATGGTTATTACTTTGTTATACCACTGTATATTTCGTTGGTATTATTTAGCTACAATACTGTAAAAATAATTGTAGTAACAAAAATATTATCAAAATTTTTTTAATTACACACAAAAAATTAATAGATTTGTTCAGTTTGAAAATTAGTTCTTTGCTTCTTTAGGTAGGTCCACTTTCAATGGAATTCCAAGGGATCAAAGGACATTTTGTATTTATCCGACATCATTGTAGGTGTGACATCGGTCCACTTTCTTCGGCAGTATACCTTCACCTCTCAAATTTCTGTAACAAAAATATTATTTGTGGTGCATTATATAGAGCAAGAGTGCAACTACCTCAGTAGCTACATAGCAGAGTAATACCAGTGTATTGCGTGGTTATTATTCAAGTATACACACAAAATAACAATGTAATACATCAGTTATACACATGTGTACACACTAGTGTATTTCTGGAGAATACTACTGTTATATCTAATGGCGTATTACGGTACTTATAAGCCATTTTTACACATAGTGTATACCTGAAGAATACCAGGAGTATTCCAGTTGTATACTAGAAGATTATCATTGTTATACACTAGTGTATATCACACTTTTTGCATGTTCATATAATGTAATTTTGAAAAGCCATTGACTGTTGAACAAAACAATTATTCACTACAGGCTGTAAGTTATTTAAATCTAACTTTTCATCAAAAGTGGGTGATAGTGCAGGTATGTCTGAAGATAATTCTTGTACATATTCCTGAAGACCCGCAAGAAAAGCATTATGCAAGAATCTAATCATCAACTTAAAAAACAACAACTGATTATACTGAAGACTGATTCTCTTGTATTTACTCATAGTTATCGACCATGGGCTATACTATAGATAATTTCAAATATGTGAGTAACTAAGTGTAATAAACACAAAGGCAGCTGCATGAAACAAATAGCTAGACAGATTCAGTATGATAACAAAAAGGAGGGTGTTTGGTTATAAATAACTAAAGCGAGGTGAACTAAAAACAATAGGAATATTTTAACAACTGGTATTAATTTTTGACAACAATTATAACAAATCAAAACGAAATTCATTATGCTATTATTGTTAGCGTTCACAAACGAAAATTGCAAGTCTGTATTGTGTTAGTTACGATTTACCAAAAAATTTACGCTTCAAAAAGTCCTTCGCATGATTTAAATGCTTGAATGCTGCAGCGGTGAAATCGTCCCCGGTAGAGTCTGGGTGAACTTGTTGAGCTTGTTGGCGGAAGAACTTATTCAGTTCAGCCTCATTCAGATTCTTTGGATCAAGCCCGAGTATTCCACATGCCCAGCGAGCTTTAATTTCCTGATTTTTTGCAGTTGTTGGGTCCGCTATGACTTCTTTAGTGTCATTCAGTATCTGCAAAATGTTTTCTTTGTGTTCGAAATTGGGCAATATTGCTTGCAGTTCTTCAACAAGTTGGTTGATCTGTTTGATAGCATTTTTAGAAAAAATGAAGTTGGAGCCAACACCTTGAAATTCTTCAAGTTTGGACTCCAATACCCGAGTTTCTTTAGCTATATAGTCGTTATAAACGGAAAGTTTTTCCTCCAACTTCTTCCTGCGAGCAGAGCGGTCCTGGTCGGGCAAGCTTATTGTCTTAGCAACTTCAGCATATTTGATCTTGCTAATGGTGTGGTCACTGTAACTGTGGGAACATTGAGTACACTTTCCACTTCGAATTTGGGAGCAGAATCTTACAGATATGAATGTTAACCACCAACAATCACAGGGCAAGTGGCAGTTACGATAACATACAGAGCAAGTGAGATTTTTTTTCTCAGAGTCCTTCGTTACCGTCTCAATGTACGTTAATTCTTTCACGTGACTCTCGTAGGAACCTACATCTTCAATTAGCTTATTAATTTCATCCTTGTTCTTGTAGTGTACTTTCAATTTACTAAAACAGACTTTGATGTTATCAACCGCTTCCTGAAATTCACCGAATTTCAAGGTCCTTGCTGGTTTGAAAGATTTGATAACTTCAAATATGTCATCTAAAATCTCATTACTATCTTCGAAATCCCTCCGTAACTTTTTTTGTTCTTTTGGGTTGGGATCCTTTTTGTCGGTACTTTTTCTGTACCTTTCATATCTGGAATACGAATTGTCAAGCGCAAATTGATGCTTAGCAGGAATAGACAATTGAAATTCTTCTTGTAACAAGTTTGGTTCGAATTCTAAACTAAACTTGTCTCTCGAAAACGTATATACTACTATAATATTTCGTAGAACACTCGGTGGCAAAATAGAAACAATCTGAGTTATGACGTCTTTCATTGCTATAGTCAAACGAACCTGCGTACCATTAATAATCAAGCACACGCAATTTATGTAAAGCTCTTTCTTTACTATGGCAATAATATCAGCTGTATTCTTCTTGTTTTGATCATCCCCTCTTGTATCGCCAAACCCGGGAGTATCAATAATTTCAAGGCTGAAGTCACCGTATTTTGCTGTATATTTGTTAGATTCTGTAGTGTCACTCTCCCAAACTTGCCGATTAGGTCTTGCCACATCGCTTTTTACAAAGGAAGACACCTGGTCCAAAATATAATCTTCTTTACCAAATTGCTTACCATAATTTAGAAGCAATTGTAAAAAAGAAGTTTTACCAGATCCAGTCTCGCCTATCATCACCAGTTTAAATGAAAACTGAGGTTTAGACTCAGCTTGAGAACTTTCATGCTTACTTGCCATTTCGCTCGCAGTTGTGAGTGGGAGCAAAGCGTTGAAACTTATGTACGGGTCACGACCGATACGGAATGCGCCTGCGCCATTTGGCGTCAACACCATAGTTAAACTTGGGAAGCCGTCTGACCAAGAGTTAGTAGTTACCCACAATGACTGAGTATGGGAAGCCATGGGATAACTTGGGAAGCCATGGGATTTAAACTTGGAAAGCCATCTGACCTACAGAGAGTTAGTAGGGAGGCCCCATCTTACCCACAAGGACTGAGTATGGGAAGCCATGGGATAACTTGGGAATCCATCTGACCTACAGAGAGTTAGTACAGGAAGCCCCATCTTACCCACAAGGACTGAGTATGGGAAGCCATGGGATAACTTGGGAAGCCATCTGACCTACAGAGAGTTAGTACAGGAAGCCCCATCTTACCCACAAGGACTGAGTATGGGAAGCCATGGGATAACTTGGGAAGCCATGGGATAACTTGGGAAGCCATGGGATTTAAACTTGGGAAGCCATCTGACCTACAGAGAGTTAGTAGGGAGGCCCCATCTTACCCACAAGGACTGAGTATGGGAAGCCATGGGATAACTTGGGAAGCCATCTGACCTACAGAGAGTTAGTACAGGAAGCCCCATCTTACCCACAAGGACTGAGTATGGGAAGCCATCTGACTCACAGGGACTGACAACTTGCTAACATGGTATATAGCTATCCTGTGTATACTACAGGTGTTAGAACGGCGCCTCCTCTACAACACCTCACATGGTGCTCCCTTAACCCCCTAGTAGGGTGTAATGAAACACCCTTAAACACCTCTGTAGGTGTTTGTGTGGCACTGTAGACAGTGTTATGCATGCACCTCTAGCATGTGATCCAGAACACCTTTAGTGGTGCTTTAGTACACCCTTAGTAATGTTTAGTGGGCACCTTTTTCAGTGTTATTAGTACGCCCCTACAGTTCTCATATTTTTTCTTTGTTATACTTTCTTTTATAACAGTACATTCAATAAAAACAATGAATATGAGTAAAATAAATGATAATCATGTTCACGACTTCACTATAGTTTGCTTGTATTGTTCACAGAAATAACCTTCAGTCATTTCTTCAAATTTCTGGACATTATGAGAAAACTAGGTCTTCACACTCTCACCTAAATGAAAATAACAATAACATTAAATATTTATAAATATTCAATTTCAGACTGATCATATAATATGCTGAAAAATCACCAAATGTATTTGTTTGAATTGACTCCATTCTCAAACACTCACTCTAGTTATAATAAAAATATATCCTTTACCCAATAGAAATTTTGTGCACTAGTGAAAAATAAAACAAAACAGAAACACACACACGAAATATTGGGCTTACAAATTGCTTACGTATGATTTACAAAATAAAAATAAAAAACAAGTTAGTTGGGGAGATGTTAGTATACAATAACCATGATAAAAACCCTTTAGTTTCTTCAAATTTACTCTTTCACCAGCTGACTCCCACTAAGGTAAAGGGACATGGCTCTACCAAAGTATTAAATAAAAAAGAATTAGGTAAAGGGACATGGTTCTACCAAAGTATTAAATAGAAATGTATTAGGTAAAGGTACATAGTTCTATCTAGTCTGGCGTAGCGAGACCCTTTACCTACCGTGTAGTGGGGAAAGGGTCTGGTCAAATGCAATAGTATGACCTGTTCTGGTTCCCCACGTTAAGTGGGGGAAATCACAATGGCCATTAGCTAACCGCGCTATCCTAATAAAATGCGAGTAAGAATTGGATCTCTGCTGCAGCATCCAGACAGGCTAGCAATGGCGACTTGCTGCATATGCAGGAGTGATCTATCTACTGTTCAGGCGAAGAAGCGGAGGAAGAAATTATATGGTATTAGCTAGAAAAGAAGCTGTGATGTTATTAAGCTTCATAAAATATCTGAGCTGGAGCAACAACTCAAGCTGTTAGATCAGAGTGACTTCCACATATAGCTTCTTTCATCTTTTCTTTCAGTGAGTCGCCAAGTAACTGCATGCTCTCCCTCATTGCACCTTCTGTATCCACACTTTAATTAACAAGCTAAAAAAATGAAACGCGTGCTGCAGAATTGTGCGCATTTTGTGGTAACATTGACATTTCACGCACCAATGTATGATGAGTCAGCAGAACAGGTCATACTATTGCATTTGACCAGACCCTTTCCCCGTTATGCGGTAGGTAAAGGGTCTGGCTACGCCAGACTAAGTTCTACCAAAGTAAAAAAGTATTAGGTAAAGGGACATGGCTCTCCCCTTTACCCACTAACTATGTATTAGGATGGGACATGGTTTTACCCACTAACTATGTACATATTAGGATGGGACATGGTTCTACCAAAAGTATTAGGTAAAAAAGTAATAGGTAAAGGGACATGGTTTACCCCTTTACCCACTAACTATGTATTAGGTAAAGGTACACAATCCCCACTACTTCTCCCCACGCTCGCTAGCTCGCTAGCTACGAATAGTCTGGAGGCGGGCAGTAATTTAAACAAACTTACAGATAGTCAATACAATAGGAAATTTGTTTTATGAAGTCACACTAACACAACTTACTTGTCGGATGTCCCCATCACAATCCCCACTACTTCTCCCCACGCTCACTAGCTACGAATTAGTCTGGAGGCTCGCAGTAATTTAAACAAACTTACTCCGCCTACTCTGCACGCATGCTCTTCACGCTTTCCTCAGTTTAGCTTTGGATATTGTGGGCGGGGAAAAAATACGCGACGACGTCGTCGACTGACTTTAGTTGGGCGGAGCCCGACCTCTGCTGGGGAGAGCCCGACCTCTCTCCCTTCTCAGGTCGGGCTCCGCCCAACTAGACTGACTTTTGGACGTATACTACGCATGATACGATGACGGGAGGGGGCTCAGCTGCCATGCATGTTTTAACAAGGAAAGTTATAAAAGGTGAGTTTTTAATGTTTTTGTGGCACATATACCGTATTCATCCCAATTACAGCACCGCTCAAATCTTAGAACCAACCGGTGACAATATATTTTTTTTCGTTCTATTTATAAACCAATCCCATTTTTGAATTATTTTTTTCTGGTGCTTAGCTAAATAGGACGGGCAAAGTGGCCGTTGGATGTCTCAGCCGAGGATTGTTCGTTATTATGGCTTCTACCACAGCAGGACTCAAGAAGGTTTCTTTAAAAGTTTTTAGACGCCTTCAGGAACTGTAGTAATAAGCCATTCTGTACTTGTACGTTTTAATCGTCGACAGGTCTGACTCTCGGTCACCGAGAAGTCAACTTTGCCCTAATTGCTAAGCTCCACCCTATTTTAAGAACCAGTCTATGTGAACAATTGATGTTTTGCTCCAATAATGGACCATTTCCAAATTTTAATTATTATTTTTTGGTGCTGTAATTAGAACAAATACGGTAACCCATAGCCAGCACTTTGAATTAGGGGTTCTAATTCTAATTGAATACTGAATGAACAAGGCCGTAGGAAGCAAATTTCAAGTGGTCTGGCCAGGAAATGGGTGTGGTCTCAAGTAAAGTTCAAAATCATAATACAATAAAATACAAAAACACTGAAGTTTAAGCTATTTTCTTCTATTGTATCCAAGGAGGCAGAGGTCTACACCTTTGAATGGAGGAAAGGCAATTTAGAAAACCAGAGGGAACTCCCTCCTTAATTGGGCCTATCCTTCCCAAAACTTTGGTTCAGGAAAATCTAAGTTGCGTGGCTGGTGATAACGAACAGCACACGGTAATGGGTTTCTGAGTAGTGTAAGCAGTAAGCGGGTGAGGTGGGGTGTGGTCTCGCAGAAAAAGCGGTTGGGCCATAACCCAACCAGCCATACCCACTTCCTATGGCCTTGATGAATACTTAACTGATAGTGGCAGAGACAGCATATGAAAAGTTGGGGGGGGGGGGGGGGGTGCTAAGACGGCCACCTGTCAGGTTGGCTATCATACAGGGGGGGGGGGGGGTCTAAAAAGTAAGGCTTCCCCTGTGTCTATACATTTGTGGTGGCTAGGCCTTTGGACTACAAGGTACATATTGTGGCTAATTATTTACTTCTGGTCACTGAAAAGGGGGTTAAACCGAACCCCCCTGGCTATGGGTATGAAAAAAATAATCTGCTTGCATGTGAATGGAGGGAACACAGGAGAGCTTTAGGTGTATGTTGTTGTGTAGATGATCTTTCACACAAATCATGCACACTTCTGAAAATTAATTTAGATTTAATGATGCCTTCACTGGTTTTCTTTATGGTCGATCAAATGATAAAGTTGAATATCTGTTATATGTACGTGTATGCTAATTGAGTTGACTACGTATGTTAGCTATCTATATTAGTATTAGGGGATGAGATTTCCCCTTTAGTGAAAAATTGTTATTCCTATTGTATCTATTGTTATTATTTCTTGTTTGTGTGTTTGTAGGTCTGTTGTTTGCAGTCACCTGACTGTAGGACAAGGTCTGTGGATTCCTCGGAAGGCACATGTAAGGGGCATGGGGTGAATTGGGTGGGGGGTAGGGGGTAAGGTAGTGGTGGGGGTGGTAGGTAGGATTGGTAGGGGTTGGATAGGTGGGGTAATTGGGTAAGGTTAGTTGGGTGGGTTGGGCGGGTGTCATTTCCTTCAGTGCATCAGTCTGTAGTACTGGGTTGGTTAGGATTAGATGGACCTTACTGGAGTTTAGATTTAATCATCTGTCCCAATGTGTTTGATTGATCGCAACCCTTCACAATCGTTTTTATCGTGTTGTTGTAGATGGTCTCTGTAGCTGTGTTACAGGTGTTGTGTCTGCCTCTCTCTTCATCGTGGTCCATGCTCCCTGCTACTGTGAAGCTATCTCGGGGGATGGGGGTGGTTGTGTGGGAGTGGCTTCTCCTGGTTCAGTGCCGTCTTCTGTCCGGTTGTCGCTTAATCGGTTAGTGTTGTTTCTTGTTGTGTGCCTTGTGGAGGTTGACTCTTGTTTAGAAACATGGTGGTGGGGAGTGTGGGGTATGGTAGTGTTCGGCTGCGGGGGTGGTGGTTGGGGGTGTGGTTCTGTGACGTCACTTGTGGGTCCATTTCCTGTTGGCCATTGTGTGGTGGGTGCAGATGATGGGTGTGGCTTCCTGTTGATGAGCTGGTTTCTGATATAGTTCATAGCAACCATTGAAAAATAGGGGGGAAACAGAAGTGGTGGAAATAATAGCAAGTTTGTTATGTATTCTTTGTGTAACAATTAGCTACAACTTTACTCTTATTGCACTTAGCTAATTAGCTGTAAGTAAGGAGCGTAGGTAGCGAGCTATATACAAAACTTTTTGGTTTTGTTACGAATGTTTGAGGTTTAGTAGCAGTTGCGACAGAAGCGTTTCCTAGCTAGGTTTGCAACTCAGTAGCTAAACGTTTATAACAAAACAATTGGAACTTGGCTAGGGTTTACTTTCCGCGACGTGTTAACCTTATTTTGTATGCAGGGATATAGGTGGCTATCTAGACTTATTTTTACCATAAAAAATATATTTAGCTATCAGCTATACTTGAATCGTGTAAGCTAACACTTGCTAGATTAATTTAAAGATATAGTTTTGGGGGGGCATTACGGTTACATTTCTGTTTTTGTTGAAACAGCACTTTTAATGAATAAAAGACAGACTCTTTCCCGGCCATTCCAGCAGCCGTACTACTGCAAATAGAAATTTCAAGCGGTAACTATGCCCGCGGGCTATAAATTAGTTATAAACCAATATTTTTTTATAACTAATATCCTGGCTCTATTTACACCTTGTCTTGGATATGTGGCTTCCCCTCCCACTACATACATAGAACCCTGAAGATGTAAGCAGTTGTGAGGGCTTTTAAGAGTATTGCTGGATTTTATTTCTCTAACTGAGCTGGTCATCCGGTAGGAAAAAAAATTGGCACAATATGTGTGGACAGTACCATTTGATTAGTGAATCCTGCTTGTCTTGGCTAATACCTCATCACGATGATAGCCCAGTTGCCTAACTGTGTTTGTTGATTAGGTTTGTGGTACTTTAGATAGGTGTTGCACAATTACCACTTAGTGTTCACACCTATGGTGATCTCGCTGAAACAATAGAATATCCAGTGTATGAGTGTTGCCAGCTTTGTGCTTATTATTTTGTATCGCTAAGGCTTATTCCATTTAATGCACGCCCAACGTGTGGATAGAACCTAAGTTAATATTATTACGGTTTGTTAATCAGTGAGTTTGTGATAGTAATGACTGTTGTCTAAAAATGATTCACCAAATTGAGGGAACATCAGATCACAATGAGACAAAAGGAATTTTGTTGGACATATATATTTTTGTTGTCATCACTTACCTGGCAGTTCTGTTTGAAGTATTAACGCAGCCGCAATTACAGAAAAATGTATACATTTGTATTTAATTTGGAATATTTTTTAAAAAATTCCGGTAATTGCATTTTTTTTAGCTACATAGAGTACTGGTAGAACCTCTCGTATCCGGACTCCTCACCTCTATTATCCGGGTGCCTAAATCTGGACAAAATCAATTAAATGAGTGGGTGGATTGACATTCTAGTGACCTTTCCAGACATAACTAGATTGAAAATACTTTGTCTCAGAGATATGGTCACTTTCAGAGTTACCGGCACCCACTGGTCCCAAGGCGCCCGGATAAGAAAGGTTCTACTGTATATATATTTATTGCAGCCTTGATATTTTTAGCTTGAATATTTCTGCATCACGCGAGCGTTCTGTATTTTCCCATAATTTTATCCTTGTTATTGAATGCTCGAATAAGCACGCATGGCAAGTAAAATCAATTAGAATTGTATTGTAACCGATTAAGAAAAAATATCAAGGCAGCAATGAATCACTTATCACACTCGTTAATCACTTATCACACTCGTTGTACAATATGGGAATGATATTTTACTCTCACAATATTTCACTTTCTCTTCGGCTCATGAAAATATTTTGCATGCTTCTAAAATATTTTCCCATATTGCACTCTGACTCATGCTACAAGTATTATGTATGTATTTGCAATGTATTTCAATACTCTGGTTGAATATTAGCTGGCCTCAAAATTTTCAATCTGTATTTGTGACCGTCTACAGGAAAACCGGGCACAACGCAGCACCCTTTGAAAATTTTTTTTTGCACTTACAGAGTTGTCAGCGTCCAGATATTGAGCTCTCCAAGTTTTATCGTCGTAGTTTAAGTCGTTCCCACTATAATAGACCTAACCGTTCCCTTCCGTCGGCTTGAAACAATACATTTTTAAGAAATCGATCGATCTTTTCTCGATATTTACGTTCGCCGCGTTGTGCCCGGTTATCCTGTAGACGGTCACATTTTATCATGACATTGTATTATTTAGTATTGTGTCATTAAAATAATAATAGAGATGTTGTTGTTTTTGTTGTTGTTATGCTATCAATGTCTACTGTGAGCCTGAACACATGATATGAAAATAGATATTGAATTATGCATGATTGTGGCGTGATGAAGGTGGTGGGATTAGGTTACGTTTCACAAAGTGTATAAGTTCAGATTGGAAGTTGATTTTAGGCCTGAATATTATATATTATATATAATATATATAATTTATATTTTTTTTGGGTTTTTATGTAGCTTGATGGACTGAAGTCTTGTGACACTGAAGCTGTGAACTCTGATGACCAGTACATAAAATCCAACATCTTTATTGCCACTTTGTGTGTTATATAATATGTATTCTATTGTAATGAATAACTTCTTCTTCTTTTTTTAATTATTGTTTATTATTGTTACCGGTAATATTATTATTATTATAATGATTAATAACATTGATTTTATGATCACAGCAAAAAAGGAGAATGTAAATTGGTAAATATTAGCTATTATAAAAATGAAGGTCACTTGACGCCGCTGATTGTCCCCAGGATAGCCACATAGTTCGCTCTTTATTAAATTAAAATGTACTCTAATAAACTACTTTGACTTGACGTCTTGTATATATTTGAATTGTAAATTGGTGCGCACACACACACACACTTATATATACGTATACTTATTATACTAGAGTACGGAAAAACATTTAATAGCACACCATTTTTTTAACGTGCCAAATTGGAGTGATAATATTATGGTGAGAGAACCCACATGTATTTGCAATAAGTGATTTCTTGTACTTCTCGTGATATTATTACTCCACCAGTTACAATTTTTTTCCATTGATTTTCCATTGATTTTGCTCACTACGCCAATGCATAAGTAGTGATGTGGAAATCATTGCATGAGTAGAAGTATAATTATGATGCATAGTTCACAACACAATCATAAGTGATTAATTTTCTTCATTTAATGTTCCAGAATGTGGAGTTTCACCCATAGAGCATTTGTGTTTAATATGGGAAATTATAACACACTAATATGTGGAAATACTTTGATATAATATCAAGGGTAAAATAAATATAATATTGAATCCTATTGGATTATCAAATGCTTGCACATGATAAAGCAGTAGCCATAATGTGTTCCAATGCCATACGTAGCAAAGATTGTGGTTGAGCACTGTTTTTGTGCTTCCAAGTTCTTATGCTGATTATTATATACAATTAGTACTTTCGAGGCAATGTTAGAATCCACGTAGGTATATTTTATGCATATGTATGAATTGAATAAAAACCACCAGGTAACATCTAGCAACATGTATGCACAATACAAACATACATACACACACAGCAAATTATATATTTAATTTGGTAGATGTTTTTTAATGAACTTATCTTTCCGAAAATTTAACTACATACAGTAGAATGTCAGTTATCCGAAAACAACCAAAACTCAATAGTGGCACGTGCAGTCACGAATTATTTGCTTGACCACACCCTCCCATAGCACTCTACAATACATTTTTCTATAGGATTCAGTTATCCGAACACCCCTCGGTCCCAGTGTGTTCGAATATGTGACATTCTACTGTATTCAATAGCTAATCAGTCACACAAGAACTGGAGAAAACAAGTATTTTGTATAACAATGCGCACCTCATTGGTGAGGACAATTATTGTGTGTGTGTGTGTATGTATGTGTGTGCAGAACTGAGAAGATATACAATAATTTATTCAACTGTCAGACTGGTTTGTTACCACACTATAGCACAACCTATCCTCTGCCTGGCATATGTTCACAGGAAGTGTATTACCAACAGTTGTATGTTCATCACTGACAAAATTTGGTAAATATATCTTTTTATCTTTTTCAGCAAGCTGGTTCCCTTCGCAAATACAGCCCCTCCTTGCATGTTTTGAGCTATCATTGACAGAGCACCGCAGGGATAACAGCCTCACATAGGGCACATCCCATTATAAAAGAAAACTTGGCAGCTCCATGGAGCATATATGTGTGAGTGTGCGTGAGTGTGTGTGTATGTGATGTGATATGTAGTGTATGTGGAAGAAACTTCGCACGGCCTGGAGACCTCAAACGACACAAGTGTTTATAAGAACGACAGAAACCAGTGAAGGACCAGCAAGGCACTGCACAATGTGGAGTATGCCAGCAATGGTTTCGAAGTGCCGGCGGTCTTGCTGTTCATCGGCGCACCCATTCCCCAGCCGAGTTGAGGCTCTACTCACCCTCATTGGAGGGACGCGTGACTAGCCCCTGGCAGATTATGCTCAAATTTTTGCCTATTTTGCTTTTCCTTTATTCTCCAATTTTCCACCTATTTTGCTTTTTATTCTACCTATTTTGCTTTTCAATTTAACCCATTTTTTGTCGTGCCTACATAGCAAATAATTAAAAATTCTCTTGCATAACAACACACAAATTATTACAATAATTTACAAAGATGACAAAAAAAATGTTAGGTTTTTCGATAATTGTACTGCAGCATAACTGACAGTTGAATATAGTCTTCTAGAGCAGACTCCTGTTGAGAGGAGAAGGAATTGTTCAGCAACGAAAAAACATGCTCAGCAGCCGCGGACGAAGGCTGCACTAACAACAATTTCTTGCACGTGCTACTCCATTTTGGCAGTGTTCCCTCGTGCGATTTCCACCACATAAGGACATCAACTTCATCTGAAACATCCTCAGCTGCCGCAAGATACTCAGGTAACTCGGACTTCAAGCCATTAATTGCTTCTGTGTTCAGGAATGGAAAGGCAGCAAAGGAATCCATATCATTAGCAGTTGGCTTAAGTTCATTCACTTTTGAGGGAGAAAGGTAACGTGCCGATTTGAAGGCTAGAACAATGGGCCTGAGATTGTTGTCGAATTTCTCCTTGAAGTAAGCATAGGCAGGAACACAAGCAGCTTTAGCATAGTCTATCAATTGCCTCTCATGTGTAGAATTTCCATTGGCTAGTGATCTTGCAACTGCGTTTACATTGGGAAAGTGCTCCAATGACACATGTGAATAGAGAAGACTTATTTGTTGATATGCAACTAGTGCTATTGGCCCATCACCTTCCAACTTGTACGTTGCCTTGACGAATGCTTCCATTGCATCTACCGTTATAGCAATCTCCATTTTCAGCTTCCTGCACATACATTCATCTTCAACAATTCTCAGTAGTTTTGCAGTGGTAGCTGGAGGTAAATCATCCCTATGCAGAAAAGACGACACATCTCCAAAGGTTTTATGCAGTTGGTAGATGACTTCGAACTTACTCCACCATCTAGTGGCAGAATAGGTAGGTGTACGAAGACTAGTCTGGGTCCTCCATGCAAGCCTGGACTTTGGACTATGGGCAAACAAGCTAATCCATGCTTTTGTGAAGTCGTCCAAGATGGGTGTTCTCATTCTTTCCCCAACATGGTCTAAAGTATGGGAAAAACATCCTACGTCTAATATCTGGTTATAGACGATGGATATGGTCCTCATTGCCACATCATTCACGGACACACGATCACGCATTGCTGCTAAAACCATATTAGGTGCAATTGACAGTTCAGTAGCTACAACAGTTATGAGCTGCCGAGCAAGTTCCTCACCGGTGATAGACTTTGCTAGAAGCATCAATCGACAAACACGCTGTTTTATGACCCAATCATCGTCAACATAACGCAAAACAATCACGAAGGCCTCACACACATGAGTCGTTCCATCATAAATGATTGCCACATTCTTCCCACGAATATCTTTTTTCAACTTACTCATTTCATCCTGCAAGATAAATGGTATGAGACGACGAAGGTGCGATGAATCAGAAAGAGCAAATGCGTTTTCCTCAAATATTTCTCGAAAACTGTCCAGTTTGTTGAGAGACACGCCGGCTTTTAGTAGAGCAGTCACTACGTTTACTCTGTAAACACGGGTAGACACAGGTAACATTTCTCCCGATGGATGGACTTCATCATCATATCTTTTAAGTGACTCCGCAATATCCAACTGCCTCCTTTGTTTCGACGCCAATCGCTCTTTTCCTTTTACGTGTTTAAGCGACTTCAGATGAAGCTCTATCGAGCTCTTTTTCAGGGATAGTTGTTCTCGGCAGCCAGAACAAAACAGTTTTTTATTGCTCACTGTCAAGGGTTCATTGGGGTATGCTTTTACTCTTTCAGCTGGTGACACTGACTTCGGGTCACCAGCTGTAGCGCCTTTTCCTCTTTTCTTTCCTACAGGAGGCATATTGCCTGTAATCGTCCTTTTTCGGGCCAAGTGAGAGGGCTCAGGCGATTTGAGCCGATCCAGAAGTGAGGTGATCACTCTTCCCGAGTCCGCAGATGTTGAGCTCGACTCCACTGGCGTGCAGGCTCCACTTACAATGGCACTTTCAGAATCGCTAGATAGTTCAATTTCTTGACTCTCTGATGGTCCAGAGGCCCCTGAACTAGTGCCAGAGGCTTCAGCCATCCAACTAGATCTACTAAGTAGAGCTAGCTAGCTCTAGTATAATATTACTTCTTGTCACGTGGCAGGTGGGTTTCTAATTAACGCACACTAAACTTTGACCTTGGAGGTCACATGCATTAATAGCTAGCTACTACTGCCCTGTAGTGACTATATAGGCTTAGTCTCGCAAGCCAGACCTTTGCCGACCCCTTACCGCTACGCGGGGGAAGGAAAGGGTCTGGACAAGTGCTATAGCACGTTTCGTTCCATTCCTCCAGATTCTGGAGGAACGTATAAAATGTGTATTACTTATGATTGGGTGTGGTTTACTTAGAAGTTGTGGGCGGGCGCTGGAAATTAATAGAAAACTGCTCTTCACGGTAAAGATCGAAGACGCATGGCATTGCAATATTAGTTTCCTCAGTTCAGCTTGGGTCTGTTAAGAGGTGTATGTGTCAGAGCTGTTTATGGGGAGGTCTGTTCTAGCTGCGGAAAAGATGTCTCTGGTCGTTCTTAAATTTAACGCGTTATCATTTGAATGGTTACGTGTCGGTTTCATTGCGTCATATTTCATCACAATTAAATTCCAATGGAACGAAACGTGCTATAGCACTTGTCCAGACCCTTTCCTTCCCCCGCGTAGCGGTAAGGGGTCGGCAAAGGTCTGGCTTGCGAGACTAATATAGGCTATGGCACAGATATGGCCTTTTGTTAAAGTGCAGTCTTTGCAAAGACTCTTACTACATTTATATAGCTAGGTATTTTTCAGGTAAGTTGAGAAATGGTGCCCATTTTGCTCATTTGATTGGAAAATTTTGCCTATTTTGCTGGCATAATTCCTGTTGCTCACAGGTGCCTATTTTGCTCAAAATTATGCTAGCATAATCTGCCAGGGCCTACGCGTGACCCGTTGTGGGCAGTATTGAGACAAGACAAGTATGCACATGTGTGCGTGTGCGTCCAAACTGTGTGCTTGTTTTTCACATATCTTAACATGTTTATACTTTATACCGCCACCCTCATGTCACCATGTTATTTATTGTATGTCATCCACTGATGAAGGTCACTGTTAGTGTGATGAACCGAATTACAACAAATAAAGGCTAGTGGAGTTTCAATAAAAACCTTGTTATGTCTATCCCTAGCCAAACAGGTATATTTAAAGTAATAAATGTGTATGCTTGCATGCAAAATTTGATAGGTAGGCAACGTAGAAGCATTCATTTCTGATATATTGCCCACATGTATCGACTGGTTGCACCATTGGATATTCACATTTAAATAAATTTTTATTTTGAATAACTGAAACTGGCAATATTAAAATAATGTATGAATATGACTACAAAATACCACAAAAAAAAAAAACAGCTGGAAATTTTGAAACAAAGAATCAGTTTAGTTATAATAGTTACTTAGATATCCTGGACATCT
>WLWD01004928.1_pt1 | contig 17527 bp, 10 predicted proteins | sample 6712731 | NCBI WGS metagenome assembly WLWD01 (sample SAMN12718690, study PRJNA576275) | sponge metagenome | isolation source: marine sponge | host: Mycale hentscheli | place: New Zealand: South Island, Marlborough, Capsize Point | collected 2014-11-01
TTAGTTGCCAAATAATGTACAACACAGGTACAATAAAATTAGTATACTACAACAATCTATTCAAGTGACACAAGCTATTTGTTGACCCTCTACCAACTATTATTGCATCAGCCAACAAAGTACGGTGCCTTTTAATTATGAGGGTAATGTGGCAGCGGTTTATAATCATTTGACCTTTTACCCAATAATAGTGCCTTGAGGTCCAATGCTCCGTAAGCTGGTAACTATCATGCGATTTTCTCCTCAGTGTGTGTGTGCGTGCACATGATGTTCGTTGTGTACGTCTGAGAAATAGTTGAAATATAATATTATATATGTGTGCATGGTTGCAAAGGTTATGTTGTATGGTCTCCATCATCTTCACACTCCAGAGTGGCTTGCATGAGATTTATTGAGCAAAAATCTGTTGCATTTTTTTTGACCCCATTACTACTAATAATTTATGGAAGAATTTGTTAAGTCATTAGTTATTGTCAAGAGAGGAAGAAGATAGACAAGGTGATATTATCAATATGGTTTGTCAAATTAGCTCATCATCATTCAACCAGACATCTTATTTAGCACTTAGTATGTGTGTCTTCTGGAATGTATAATGGCTGCGAGAGCTGGTTAAGTCAATTTAATCAAGAATGTTGTTAAAGAATGAAATATTGTTGGAGCTATTTCGCACCAATTAGAATACCACCCACATCCTATGCTTGCTACTAGGTAGCTATGTAGAGTAGCCAACTTTTGGTAGCTAAATCAATCATCCATTCCAGTTGGTTAATTATTAAAGTTGTAGGATTCCAGTATTAAGACACACCTAAACTCAGGGGTGATGACAGTGAAGGGGGAGGGGGGGGGAGGGGGGGGGGGGGGGGGGGGGGGGGGTACTGCCCTTCCCCCCTCCATCTCCTCCTATATTTATGGCTTGGGGGCACCCATAATGCAATTTATTACTCCTTATAAAAATGAATTACACATTAAATTTCAATGATATTGATTAGCTCATGAAACCAGTACCAAATATAGAGCTCACATTAAACTGATGGAGATTGCAAAGGAATCCATAGAAAGGAACAAAAAAAAAATTGAACTGAGTGAGATAATCTTAATTTTTTTCTTATCTAGTTTTCCATGCAATTTTCACTATGATTCAGCTCAGTCAATGTAAAGCTCTTTTCCAAGAAATATAGCTAATAAGAATTCATGAGAAAAAATTGACGGGTGCTCCCCACCTTGAGCATATTATTGTGAAGTATGGGTATAAATGTGTGTAGTCAAAGTTAATGGTAGATTAGCTACTTGCAACATCAGAAATAGTTTCAAGGGTGATGGAAGTAACAGTCTTTTCTTCATTATTTTTTAAGCATAATTTGAATTGATAAATATAAAGGGAATTGCTGATCGCTAGGTTAAGTAAATTGATATAATCTCCGTCAAACCTAACTGTAAAAATGGTTATGAGCCTTCATTTGGGCACTGCAGTCTGGGCTCCTGTGAATTTCATAAGGCACCAGTGTCATGCAACAATCACTGACTATGCAAAGTGAGAATGGACTTCAGCTCCTACTTCCCTTGCACATTGGAACCTAACAGGACTCATGGGGTCAGGTGAGAAGAGACAATACGTTGCAACACTGACTCTCAGGAAGTCCAGATGTCTGCTGGTGTGGGATACAACCTGTTCAAACATTCTAGCCTGGGAAAGATGCTAGCAACCAGGAGGGCCCCAAATAATAATTTATTAAAATATTAATTATTGATTGTACATGGTTTGGACCTTAGTTTAGAAGGGGGGGGGGAGGCTGGCCCCCTCACCCCCCCCCCCCCCTTGGATCCTCCCTGTAGCAGGGCACTAGCTACATACAGAACCCCACCTAAGAGATTTAAAGTCCTTCTGTCACAATACAGAAACTACACCAGCTATGTTCTAAATGGTTGAAGGAATATTGGTAGTGACAATATTGGTAGCTAGCTAAGAGATATAGCAATGGATATGTCTAGACCACTTTGGTGATAAGAACCTTGCTGATAAGAACTGTGGTGGTACAACCCCATGTGCTTGGTAGTGTGAGAATTGATGGAATGAACATGGTAAATATGCTTTACATGTATATTCATTGTCCACTAGACAAACCACAAAGGTAAAGTCTTGTGTAGGTATGTTCATTTGTGTGAAAGTATAGAATATCACAATGAAAAAACATTGAAATAACGTGATTTGTTTTTGTTTTTGTCTTGTTGCTTTTTTCAATTCAAACAGTTGTGGGAGTGGTTACTATAACATTGAAGCACCTTTACCGTATATAGGTATTTTAAAAATTCGACTTTTTTTTTTAAACAATAGGGTAGTTTTAGGCTCGCTCACCATTTGTGCTCAAGCACATTAATAGTGATAACTTATTGACAATAGAGTTCAGATACTTCCCCTTTGTTGTAAACATTAGAAGCTGTTTCAGTTGTGTTCAGTCGATGTGGACTGGATGCTGACTGGTTCAGGCAGGCCTGGACAGAGTGTAATTATCAAACTACTATCTTAAAAAATTTTTTTATGAAAATTGATTCAGTAGAAATACATCAACAATGTGTAAATTTGAAATATGGGATATGATACATAAAAATATAAAATGTAATACAATGAGTGTTTTCAAATTTATGCTCATGTAGCTTAGTCAAAATCTGACAAATTGTACAATAATTCAAATACTACAATAATAACAATACACTTACTGGAGTTGTTGCTGTATTTTTTCTGCTAAACGATCACATTCTCCTGTTTGAAACAATATAGTAACAAACTCCTTAAGAGCTGAGGGCCTCGATGAAAAGGCTATACGAATGTTGTCCAAAAGAGTCCTTGCTTTGTTTTCGTCAATCAAGTCTTTACGGTCACGAAGTTGGTCATAGGTATTCTGTGATATGAGTCCAATACTGTAGCAGTGATCAGCTACTGTCATAACACAAGGCTTCACTGAGTTTACCAAGTCAGGATACACACTCCGAAATATACTCAAGTTATTGTCACCTAATAATATAACATTTATTATGATACCAAATCAAAACAATAAGTGAGTACAACTGCTCGTAGACAGTCTGGATTGAAGAGACATGTCATAAAACAATAAATACATAAAACACATGAAACAAATATTTTTCATGCAATAATTCAATCAAACATTTGATATCATCTCCACTTGTATTATTACTTGGTCTCAGATCAGTAGATATCTTGTCACTTGAGCTGGATCCTCTAAAAGATTCGTCACCTATAGTAAGTGTATATAATTATAACATCACTGTCACCACTTTAAGAATGCAAGGCTTTTTGTTATAACACATGAACAAATAATCAACATTACTACCTTCGAACTCAAAAGTCATACTTTACATAGAAGATGTGGTCTATTTAGTTCAATGTCATAATTGGTTCATTATATATACAATATTCCCCATTATCTATATTGATTAGACCTAAAAATTTCTAAAATAAAAGGTGTACGAATAGCTACATATTCAAAGATCAAAGTGGCCCTTGCACACTTTCAGCGAATTATACACTATATGGCTGTTGGCCATTCAAATCTATCATTTCCTAAACGAATACTGTACTGTTAAAAAAAAAGCTAGTGAAAAACACAGCATACATCTAATATAGTTTGGATTCATGGGGAACAATACTATAGCATGTATAGCTTATGGGGTGCGGTTTGTTTACACCCACTTGAGTGTAATTTAACAAGTACCCACAGGTATGTAAATAGAATTGCGCAGCTGAAGCTGTGCAGGTAAAAAAGTAATAGCTTGTAGAAATTAAAGTATTGGCTCTTCCTAAGCTCCTCACCTATATCAGTTTAGAGACATATGGTGATCTGCTGATGAGTGAAACTAAGTTTTGGGACATATGGTGATGATGCCTTAAAAAAAATGAATAAAGGATGCTGCTGGGCTAGCTACAAATAAATTAATCAAAATATATATTTTATAAAGGAATGGGATCATTAGTATCACTTCCAACTGTCTCAGAGAATTTCTTTGCTCTATATTATAGCGTTCAGGTTTTTTCTTAGGGCTAGTATGTTCTTTTGTTGCTGTCTCTACTTTGTGATGACCAAAGCAATGCTGGTATATTCATTTTTTTAGCAATTTTCTGCAAAAGCCAATTTAGCCGAACTCTTTTAAGTTGACCACACCACCCTGACAGGAAGTAAACAAATCCATTAATTACATTCCCATAGAACCAAACATTGTATAGATGATGACCAGACCCTTCCTTCACTGCTCGGTCGGTAAAGGGTCTGGTTCATGAGACTACAGCTAATAGTTACTTTAAACATTGAAACAAATAAATCAACAAATGCAATACAACACAGAGTGACATACATTTGACATCCGTTGAAGATGTCTTATTGTGAGATGGAGTTTCTTCACTACTGGTGCCAACTTGGTCTGAGTCTACTATTTATAGTAATGAAAAAAGTTATTGAAGTCCTTCATAGTAATGTTAACCAACTTACTTGGTACTTGGGAAATATTTGCCTCAGCTAGTGAAGATTTTGAATGAGTAGAGGATTCTAAAGAATACAGAATACAAATATAATCATAAAGTATTAAATTTATTTAAACACTACCTACCTCCATTAAACCACAACATTCCAGGTTCTGAGGGAGCTATTCGTATATTGTGAGTACAGCAGTGCATAGCCCACATTGTCATTTCTAATTGGACTTCATGCAGATTACAACAATTCTCAAGGTGACATTTCAGACTGAAATAAGGCTCCACTTTGCCATAGTCATAGTGCAACTTATTTAGAGATAATTGAAGACAGGTATCGAATGTTTGCCGAAGTTTACTACAAACTTCACTTGGTGAAGTTATTCTTGGAAGAGCTAACATATTTGGAGGGTAATTCTGAAGAACAGAACTGACTTCAAGATGAGAGAGATGACTTCTGAGGCAAATTTGGTCCACATCAACTGAAGATTTCACCCGCAAAGACACTTGATCTTGGTAAATTTGGTTTTCTATCAAATCAAATGTAAGATTCTGATCTCCTTTAGGATTCAATAAGTAAGAAATGAGCATACCAAACAATCCTTGAGGACAGTGACCAAGTTTGAAAGTGATAGCAAGAGGAGCAATAACAGTATTGGTTCGTTCTGATGGAGACTTTTCAACATGATTCAGAACTGAAGGAATGAAATATTTGAGCACTCCCTTCTTGTCGGTAATAGAAACAGCTACACGAAGGTGAAGAAGAAACTTGAGAAACTGGTCTGGTGTGATTTTGTCCTTCTCACTCAAAAGATTTTTAAAAACAGAAGCCTCTAAAATTCCTCTCTTGCAGAAACTGTCTTGCTGACTCTTTGGGATAGATCCAGATGACAAGAAAGTTTCCAGTATAAGTTCAGTGACTTTGTTAAAGAGAACTTGAGGCTCTTTAATAATGACATCTGATAGACCTTCAATGTCATAGTGCTGGATAATACCTACTCTGAAATGAAGGAAATGAAGAAGTGACCCCATCTCTTTTTCCTCAATATAAAACTTGGCTGCTAATTTCTTGCAACGATCCATCGATAAGACTGTCTCGTGAACACTGTGTAGTTCCAGACAGAAGAGTAGGTAACTCACAGGATATTCAATCAAAAACTCATCTCTATCACGAATGAATTTGTTGATATCAGAGCGAAGCTTCTGAAATTGCTGGTCTTCACTGCTGGTATTGTCTACCTTATACATGACGGTGTTCAAAGGACCATTAGAATAACGAACTAAGTGGAAGAAATTTCTCTCACAAATCATTTCATGAAGCATTAGATTGATGCTGTCAAGAACTGATTGAGCTTCTGAAGTGATTCTGTCAATATGTGTACCTACTATAAAGACAATAGGCTCGTGACACATTGAGGAAACCTTCTCAAGAACACCTTCTTCAGTAGTCTGTATGGCAGAAACACTGGTAAGGAATTGAATGAGAGCATCCATTGTAGAAATAGAGGATTGATACTGGTTGATAATTTCTCCATTGGCTGATCTGTACTGAATGATGTTCTTTGTATGAATGTCAATGTCAGTTCTCATGACAAAGATAAAAATAGAAGGACCAAAGATCAGAAGAGAAAGGCTCTCTTGAAATTCCACCTGTCCGCCTGTATCTCTGATGTAAAGAGAATTTTTAGTTTGCAAATCTACAATATTTTTTATGTTGTGTTTATTCAGTACTTCTCTTACGTGATACTGAATGTCAGACCCTGGATAGTCTAGCTGGTATGGACTGGATTCATAATGCTGCAGACGTGGCCTTTTTATGGCATTTCCTGGAATAAACTCTTTGTAACTATCCAATTGAGAAACCACAGACTCGTCAAAGTCAGTGACTTTCCATGTGTTGTCTTCACAGGTGTAAGCTGGAGTATGTGTGGAGGAGGGACCTATTTGAACGATGACTATTTTCTCACACATGCCAGTGGAGGAATAGTACACACGAAGTGGCTTGTTCAGGAGACGATCCAACAACGATGTCTTGCCAGATCCAGGGAGTCCTTTCAGTAGAATATTGGCTATCTTTCTTCTGATGCTTTGTTTATTAAATATTGCTGATGTCACCTCATCAGTGAACTTGTGCTTCTCAGGAATCACTTTACCTAATAATCAAACATGAAACAAATATCTAGATCTCAATCTAAATGCATTTACAATATTTAATTATAAGACATACTTAATTCTAAAAAAAGCATGTTACGAGATATAATAGCATGAAAAACTGCTAAACTTGGGGTTAACAGCACATGGCACATGCATGAGATGGCATAGCAGTCATCCTGTCTCCTTGTTCATCTATCATGCTATGATTTTGGAGATTACTGACAATGAAGCATTAAATTCAGAGCTCGAAATAGCTTTGGGTCATGGACAACATCTGGTTAATTTCGTCAAATGATCTGATGCAGTATAGGTAAGCCAAGTAACTAGGTTAGGGCCCAGTTGCTCTTGGCTATCCAGCACTTGACCATAGCCATTGTCAGTGCTCTTCCATTTGTTGGAGTGGTTGACCCTTCCGTTTCTGAACTGAAGCTATAGAACTGTTGTCAATGCTAGGCTGCCACTCGGGATTAAATCTCCCTGCCATAGAAATTTAGTAGAATTGTTGAAGTGTTCAGTGTGTATAAAGTTTCAAGACATGCTTTGCTGCATGAGAAACTTCAAACCTGGCTTTATAAATGGTTAAAAAAATTTAGAGCTTCCTGCTACAAGGATCACATGGCAAGTGACATGCACACACGAACGATGTTGCTATTGAAAAAGAATCTTCATTGTCAGTCTTGGACTCCTCCGAAGGGTGGCCTTTACCATAAAAAATGATTATTTTTAATTTTTGACTGTTTATTTTATTTATATTTATTCTGTAGTTTGAAGCTTTTGAAGCTGTGTCCAAAGTTTCAAGCCAGTTGGAAATTTCTTCATTCATTTATAATTTTTTCCGCCATTCCTACTTACAGTACTCACATTGCCCAGGAAGAATCTAATCTAAGTTTTACTGCTACTGCTTGTACAGCATGTCTTCGCCATTCTTTGTTTAAAACTATAGCTCATTACAGTTAAAAATAAAACACACAGGAAGAGCTATTCAACCACGTAAACTGCACTTCAATGGGGGCAAGTGTGACTGACTGCGCACATTGAGCAGTGCTTGCTTTTTAAATATAAACTTCACGCGAGTGTTGTATCGGCGTCTCCTAAAATTCCAGTCCTAACCGGTGTTATAGGAGGTGTTAGAAAGCATCCCTGAAGCTCTCACAGAACTCTGTTGCGAGAGAAAGCTACAGTGGGATCTAACACTTGGACAGAGTTAGCAATAGGGCTGTGCGATTATTACTATAATTGGGTATTGGCAATTATCAATTTTCATAAAGTAAAGAATCACGATTAATCGATTAATCGGCTGATTATGATATGTAATGGTAATTAAAAAATCAAGGTAAGTTTTCAGCTAAAAAACACAGCATGTCAACATTGTCCGGGTCCAATCAAGCTCTTTTATAATTAATTATTTGCCCTGCTGTGGAGAATAGCCTTTCAGAAGGCGTACTTGTTGCAGGAATGCACAATAACTTTATAGCAATGTTAGCAATGTTAGGAAAGCTTCTTGTTTGAAACCAAAAAACTTCCAAACCAGGTTGGAACAATTCTTTGGTGGAAGGAGGTTTGCTTCCTTAAGAAGGTCAGCAGAACTACTTATATCAAAGCTTTCTGCCATGATAGGAGGTACACACTACACAGTACACACTAGTGAAGCAAGACAAACAGAATGCCCTAGAAGACACACTACTTGACAGGAGCTAGACAGACACTTGGAAACACTGCATGCACATGGAAACACTGCATGCAAGTGAGCCCTAGGATCCCTGAGCCCAGAGCAAACCACACCCAGGTAGATGGGCCTAGCTAAAAGGACAGCTAGAGAGCCTAGCAGTAGCTGGAGGGGGCAGCTGGCTAACCAGCTGCCCCCTACCAGCTGCCTATGGCCCTACACCCTAGGGTCAGCTGTTCCCAATTAATCGATTTTGGACAGCATCCCTATCACCCCACTTCAATTTGTCCATCGCGCAGCCCTAGTTAGCAAGCTAAAATTAATGGTGGCTCATTAGGATTTTTTGGGGCGCTTCACCATTGTATTGCAGCGTAGAGGTAGTGAATCCTCTCCTGAACTTCCAAACAGTACTTCAGGATTTTCGAGAATAGGCAACCTAAATATAATTTGCTGGGACGTTTAATGGTGTTTTAGAGCTGCTTCATCACTAACCTGGGCATTCCTCGACAGCTTCAGAAAACAACAGTGTTAGGCAGGGGCTGATTTCTTGTGTAACTACAGTTGGAAATGGTTCCACTACACAGTTTCACAAAGAAGAGCTATTGAAGGTATAGCTTATGTACCAGAGTTGCCCTTAGAAGATGAAAACAGCTTGTGTGTCAGTAACGACGACCGACGGTGTGTACCGTATAGCGGGAAATTTCTGTGGGGTTAAATTTTCGCGGAACTGCTTGCCTTAGAAAATTCGTGGGTGAAATATTCGTGGGTTGATTAATGCTAAACCACACCCACTTTCTACTCAGCGCTGGCATGGCCACTTTCTCCGTTGAGAGCGTTGTGCAGGCTTTCATGTATATCAGGAAGTTTGGAACGCTGATCTTGGTGAGCAACTACCTTGCAGAAGAGATTTAGGAAACCCTCATGATCCATCTGCAGTAGGCATGGTGAGGGCTGCCAGAGTAGTTGGCCATGTGCCTAGAAGGATTTCATCAATATGTTCTGTATTTCTACGACGTAGAGGGTCTATAACTTGCACTGTGACTGGTAGCAGACACTACTCAGGAGATCTGCCACAAGGAGGCCTGGAACTCCCCTGTACTTGAAGTTCGAGGGGAGGGAAAAGGAAATTACCAAAGTTAAGAAGCTGATTAAGTTAATGCTGTCTTCAGTACCTTCCAAGGTTGAAACCAAGGATGAACCTTCCACGTCTGAGCTAACCAAGGATGATTTGCAATCTGGATATGAAAAACCTCCAGAACCAAAGAAGAAGCCGTTTTACGTCACCGAACAGGAATGTAGGGAGATAGAAACTAGCATTACCAAGGGGGATTTACTATCTGACATACCTATCAATTAAGACCAGAACTTTCTACAAGCTGAATTTCCCAACATTAAAGGATTGCAGTCCACATTACTACAATCTAAGAAGAGATTGTCCCCACATACCAAGAACAAGTTGCAAATAATCCATAGTCAAGGAAACCACTGGATTGTGGTATCAAGTATTGACTGTGATGGTGGTGTTGTTAATGTGTACGATTCAATGTACAGTGAGCTTGATCCTGACACTGAAAAGGTGGTCTTCAATCTATTTGGGACAGTGAAGCTTAATTTTGTAAATGTACAGAAACAGAAAGGTGGGTGTGACTGTGGGTTATTTGCCATTGCAATATCTACTGCAATTTCTAATGGATTAAACCCCTCGAGAATAATATTTGATCAAGCAGCAATGCGCAGTCATCTAGTTACATGTCTTAACAACAAGAAAATGACATTATTTCCCACTATAAGTCAGTAGTATACATCATTAGTTAATAATAATTATTATGATTCACGAACAATGTTTATACCAGCTCCTTTAAATCCATTTCTTATGATTTCTGGCTTGGACAGAAAGTAATCATACATGCTGACCATCCACTTGGCCCCCAATGGTTTCATAATACTCAGTTTTAGATCAACAAACTTGGCATTGCCACCACCTGCAGCCTTTAGCTGGTCACAAAGCTGCGTGGCATACCAGTCCTGGAATTTCCCACGTAAAAAATTCTTAGCAGCTTTGTTGACACTGACATCTAAGGGCTGTAGTATGTCTGTACAATTAGCAGGAACCATAACCACACTGATATCATTATCTTCCAGCAGCTGTAAGATAGAGCTTGTACATTGACCCTTGAACTTGTCAAACAATACAAGGGCTCTTTGATCAGAAGAGAGTTTAAGTTCTGCCCGCTTCTTCTGGACATATGGAATTAGTATCCCTTTAATGTAGTCTTTCATTGTATTCTCATTAGACCAATGATTGTGGCTAAATGCTATGTGCCAATCTGAAGGAAATGAATACGTGGGAAGGCATTTCTTTGTCTTACCGTTATAAATAAGTTGGATGGGTAGAAAGTCTCCAGTAATAGAACAGGCGAACACGGCCATGATTTGGCGCTTATCATCGATTCCCGCTATCTCCACCCTCTTTGACCCTTCCTTTTCCATGGTCCACGATGATACTGGAACGTAGTGGATTCCAGTTTGGTCCCAATTAATTACAAGTTCATCAGGTATTTCATCCATCACAACATTGGCCTTAATGTCTATCAAATACTGTTCTTTTAGCTCCTCAAAGTTTTCAACACTCACTTCAGACTTCGTACTGGCTCTTCTCTTCACCAGACCCATTCGGTGAAGAATACTCTTGGCCCAATCCTTGGTTAAGGCAATGTGACCACCATTGCTAAAAAGTAAGTTGCTGTCCTTGCTTCGTACAATACCTTCTGCACATGCCATAACTATGGCTGTGTTTACTACAGCTCCATTACTGCGTAGAGCAGTTATGTACGCCTGTACTTGCCTGTCCAATTCTTCTCCCAATAATAACGGACGACCTCTCCTCTTCTCAGGAAGCTTAGTGACATTCACAGGTTTATTCTCCATTTTTCTCTTCTTTATTTCTTTGATATAACTGTCCCTCCAACCCCGAATCGTAGTCTCCTTCAAAGTGAATTGGCTGGCATAATGGCGAATAGTGGATGCCACTCCATGCTCAGCAGCCCTACATCCTACTTCAGCCTTCTGTTCTGGGGTGAACTTGGCATAGTGACTCCTTTTCTTACCAGAAGCTGCCTCTAGGTGTCCACATTTCTCCACTTCACTGTTAGCAGCTGAAATTGAAGATGATGGAATAATCTCTGACAGTGGACCTTGAGGTTCTGGGAGCCCGTTTGTTTCTCCTTTCTCCGCTCTCTTGAAGTACTTCAACAGAGACATCACTAAAATTGCTGTGCTGAATCAGGCCATGCGTGACCACACCCCTTTTTGTCATTAATGAAATTCGAGGGTTTATTATTCGCGGATAAGGGTTGAACCTCGAAAACCGCGAAAATTAAACCCCACGGAAATTTCCCGCTATACGGTATTCATGAATTATTCATGAGCTTGTATGGTATGGTAAAATATCACCATATTCAGTAGAAAGCGGTTAATTCTAAAAAGTGGGTGCAATTGACAACAGAAGGCGGCGTGGGTTTCAAAAAGGAAGGCGAAAGTACAGAAGAGAAGGTGAAAGGTGATTAATCGTGACTATAAAGCGTGTGGAATCGGCGAGGTAAGGCGGTGTAGGTTTAAAATGGATGGGAAGAGAAGGCAAAAAGGCGAGCGCTTAATTGTAACTAAAAAGTGAGTGGAATCGAGGAATAAAAGCAGGGGTTAGTTTCCAAAAGGAAGGTGAAAGTACAAAAGGACAGAATTTCAGAAGCAGGAGAGATTGACAAAGGAAAGGGGACTCCTTAACTCAAGAAGAAGAGCTGAAGAAAGGAAAGGTGGGGTATAAGAAAAGCTCAGATAGTTCTAGAACAAAGAGAGCAGGAGAGGGAACTTATGTAACTTAACCAATGGTAGAGAATGATAACTGAGCAAGATAACTTGTGCTACTGCAACTTACAATGCGTCAAGAGACACTGCACTTTGAATGGAACTCATGGTGGTGCTCATTTTTGTCAGGGCAAATAGTGAAAAAAATGTCCACTCTATGTTGAGTCTCTAAAGTCAATAGTCCCATGGCTTTTGCATCTGACCATACTCACTCTGCTCATTGGCTGCCAGTCCACATTCATGACTCAGAAAACCTTCCACAGTCTATTGTCAAGGAATTTCAAGACCATTGTCACTGGGTTGTTTCCAAGAATACAAATCACCTCTCTGCAATGCCTATAAATCAAGCCCATGAACAAAACAATATGATGGTAAATAGTTGCAGTGGTGTTGTAGGACTGACTGAAAACACTGCAGCCTTTAGAAAGTGGAGGATAGCTGGACCTGAGCAGGCACGACGAGGAAAGAATTTTGACTCAGTATAACCCACACATAGCTGAGAAGCATTAGCATGACCTGTTGAACCTGAACTTGCAAACTGTAATGGATGAGTCTGTCAGTGGTGTGATCTGTTGAAACTCTGAGCAAAAACCAGTACACAAAGTACCAGAAAGCAGTGATATTGGATGGTACTAGTTCCATCCATGATCCAACGAAGAAAAATGCTCTTTCTCTTTTCAGGCATCCAGCTCTGAAGACCAAGCAGTGTACCAGTGCTGCTCTGGTAAAACTACTTTCTGTCAACACGGTATCTACATTAGATGAGTATGCCAGCATCGTCTTTGACTCCCATGGTTGGCTGCAGTACATGTTTGATCCAAACTGTGGATACAGATATTCTTGCCATCCTTGTTGGCAAATTCCATTATTGACTTACACTAAATACTTCTGTGAATATTTGGGTGGCCTTTGGTACAGGGAAGAAGTATAAATATTTGAGTATCAACTCCACGGCATATGAAGCACCAGTGAATAAGTGAACAGAACAGACCATCTCCAGAATCTCCAGGATGGAAGCTTGATGAGAGCACATGCATGCAGCACATGGGTACCTGTCTGGACTACACTACCCATAGCTAGCAATGCCTGATGAGAGCACATGCATGCAGCACATGGGTACCTGTCTGGACTACACTACCCATAGTTAGTAATGCTTGATGAGAGCACATGCATGCAGCACATGGGTACCTGTCTGGACTACACTACCCATAGTTAGAAATGCTTGATGAGAGCACATGCATGCAGCACATGGGTACCTGTCTGGACTACACTACCCATAGTTAGTAATGCTTGATGAGAGCACATGCATGCAGCACATGGGTACCTGTCTGGACTACACTAACCATCGCTAGCAATGCCTGATGGAGCTTATCAAGTGTGGTTGCAAGAGCACAAATGGTTGTAGTGCCAGATGTGGCTGCAAGAAAGCAAACTGGGATTGTACAGATCTTTGTAGCTGCTATTGCATGAAGTAAACTTGTTGACACTCTTAATATCCTCGTATTGATGCTATACTTTGATATTGATGAGTACCAGCTGAAAATTTTAATTTTATGAACTTCACCCTAAAATAATTGCTTTGACAAAAAAAATTATGGGTGCAAAATATTTGGAACCTATCAAATAATCTTTAGTTAGATATAAAAAATTACCAAAAAAATTTCATGCTTTTGTCCAGTCATTCCTGCACATTTCATTAACCCTTTCCTTATGGACTTAATTTTATCGCGACGTCAAACGCATCAATGACCTCAGGCAAAGACAGTTAATCTATATAATAATACGCTTGTGTGTTAGTATCACGATCGACGGTGTGTATAATTCATGGGCTTCAAATGGTTCGGTAAAGCATCGTCATTACACGATGGGTAAAGTGTCATCACATTCAGTAGAACGTGGTTAATTCTTAAAAGCGGGTGTAATAGACGAGGAAAGGTAGCATATGTTTAAAGGCGAAAGAGAAGGTAAAAAGCAATTAATCAGCGGGTGCAATAGGTGAAGTTAGGCAGCATAGGTCTAAAATGGAATGGAAGAGAAGGCAAAAATGCGAGCGATTAATTGTAACTAAAAAGTGGCTGGAATCAATGAATAAAGGCGGAGTCAGTTTAAAAAAGGAAGGTGAAAAAGAAGGAAAGTGTTTGCAAAGCTTAAGTTCACAATCATGGTAGTAGGACAGAGAGATTCAGAAGCAGGACAGGTAGACAAAGGAAAAGTGACACCATGACTCGAGAAGAAAGCGCTAAAGAAAGGGAAGTGGGAAATAAGAAAAGCCGAGATATTTCAGAAAAAAGAGAGCAGGAGAGGGAAACTTATGAAACTTTAACCAACGGTAGAGAATTTCCATTAAGCTACTTGACTAATAACTAATATGGCTGAAGGATACTAGCAATAGCTACCAGGACAGAAAGAACTGAAGTGATGATGACGGAGTCTATATGCAGTGGAGTCTGAATAGTAGCCAATCCCTTACACTGCAAGTTTTATTTGAAGAAACTGTTTCGGAATATTATACAACAGTTAGTTCTAGGACCTGCTTGTCCTCACGCTACACTGTAACTGGTAGATTTTTGGCACTAAAGTACAACAAGAGTGCTGACCTTGCATGAATAGAGAGTAACTTGGGATTGGGTTACAGGCAGTTCCGCGCTATTATACTGAATGATTAAATGACCACAGGTTCTAGTGGCAGGGAACCTTAATTACCTGACCGATAATGATATCTGAATAGTAGCAGATAAGTTATTCTTTTTGTCTGAGATGACTTTGTAATCGATGGCTAGCGAATATCTAGTTGTTATGGAGTTAACCCACTCTGACTGACTTTTTCATGCAAGTCAAACTTTTGTATTAGAGAGACTAGCATACACATACATGCTGTAATAAATAACAGTAACAATAAAGAAGTACCGGAGGGTCAGTTTAATGATGAGGGTTCATCAAATTCATAATTTTGATATCTCCTTACCGTCTGAATGACTTATGAATGCCATCTTTGTCTCCTTCTGAAGAGATGTGGAAGCTGGAGTAGGAGAAGGATGAGCTGGTGTAGGAGAAGTTTGTGAAGAAATAGACTCAGGTTCTTCTGTTAAATTATTAGTTTTAATTTGCTCCTCATTTCTATCTGCAGCTACTTTGACTTCCTCTGCATGTTGAACTCCTTCAGGAATTTTGTTAGTCACAAATGTCTGATCAGATCTGTAAGAGCTTCTCCTCAACTCTTCTCCAGTAATAAAATCAGCAAACCTCCACCATTTATCTGATGGTTCTTTTGCTACAAAAAATATAATGATTTTATTTCATATAATAGTACAAAGAATAGCAATTATAATATCAAAAAATGAAAACTTAGTGAATGTCTAGTGAAGACACTATCCACAGTAAAGACACCACCCACAGCAAAGACACCATCCACAGCAAAGACGTCATCCACAGCAAAGACGCCATCCACAGCAAAGATGTCATCCACAGCAAAGACGCCATCCACAGCAAAGACATCATCCACAGCAAAGACGCCATCCACAGCAAAGACACCATCCACAGCAAAGACGTCGTCCACAGCAAAGACGCCATCCACAACAAAGACACCATCCACAGCAAAGATGTCGTCCACAGCAAAGACCCATGCACAGCAAAGACACCATCCACAGCAAAGACACCATCCACCGCAAAGACACCATCCACAGCAAAAGACACCATCCACAGCAAAGACACCATCCACAACAAAGACACCATCCACAGCAAAGACACCATCCACAGCAAAGACACAATCCACAGCAAAGACACAATCCACAGCAAAGACAGACACCATCCACAGCAAAGACACCATCCACAGCAAAGACACCATCCACAACAAAGACACCATCCACAGCAAAGACACCATCCACAGCAAAATACACCATCCACAACAAAGACACCATCCACAGCAAAGACACCATCCACAAACAAAGACACCATCCACAACAAAGACACCATCCACAACAAAGACACCATCCACAGCAAAGACACCATCCACAACAAAGACACCATCCACAGCAAAGACTCCATCCACAACAAAGACACCATCCACAACAAAGACACCCTCCACAACAAAGACACCCTCCACAACAAAGACACCATCCACAGCAAAGACAACATCCACAACAAAGATACCATCCACAGCAAAGACTCCATCCACAACAAAGACACCATCCACAACAAAGACACCATCCACAGCAAAGACAACATCCACAACAAAGACAACATCCACAACAAAGACACCATCCACAGCAAAGACTCCATCCACAACAAAGACACCATCCACAACAAAGACACCATCCACAGCAAAACCTTCATCCACAACAAAGACACCATCCACAGCAAAGACACCATCCACAGCAAAGACTCCATCCACAACAAAGACAACATCCACAACAAAGACACCATCCACAGCAAAGACTCCATCCACAACAAAGACACCATCCACAACAAAGACACCATCCACAACAAAGACACCATCCACAACAAAGACACCCTCCACAACAAAGACACCATCCACAGCAAAGACGCCATCCACAGCAAAGACTCCATCCAATCACAACAACCATCCGCAGCAAAGACACCATCCACAACAAAGACACCATCCACAACAAAGACACCATTTACAGCAAAGACACCATCCGCAGCAAAGACACCATCCGCAGCAAAGACACCATCCACAACAAAGACACCATCCACAGCAAAGACACCATCCACAGCAAAGACACCATCCACAATTAAGACACCATCCACAACAAAGACACCATCCACAGCAAAGACTCCATCCAATCACAACAACCATCCGCAGCAAAGACACCATCCACAACAAAGACACCATCCACAACAAAGACACCATCCACAGCAAAGACACCATCCATAACAAAGACACCATCCATAACAAAGACACCATCCACAACAAAGACACCATCCACAGCAAAGACTCCATCCAATCACAACAATTATCCGCAGCAAAGACACCATCCACAACAAAGACACCATCCACAACAAAGACACCATCCACAACAAAGACACTATCCGCAGCAAAGACACCATCCACAACAAAGACACCATCCACAACAAAGACACCATCCACAACAAAGACACCATCCACAACAAAGACACCATCCACAACAAAGACACCATCCACAGCAAAGACACCATCCACAACAAAGACACCATCCACAACTAAGACACCATCCACAACAAAGACACCATCCGCAGCAAAGACACCATCAACAACAAAGACACCATCCACAACAAAGACACTATCCACAGCAAAGACACCATCCGCAGCAAAGACACCATCCACAACAAAGACACCATCCACAACAAAGACACCATCCACAGCA
>WLWD01005157.1_pt1 | contig 17523 bp, 15 predicted proteins | sample 6712731 | NCBI WGS metagenome assembly WLWD01 (sample SAMN12718690, study PRJNA576275) | sponge metagenome | isolation source: marine sponge | host: Mycale hentscheli | place: New Zealand: South Island, Marlborough, Capsize Point | collected 2014-11-01
ATTCAATTTCTAGGGTGATACAGGTGATGATCGATAAACCTGAGTATTCTGTTTAGTGAAGTTTAGGACGGGGTCGACCACCCAACTAACACAAAAGTACGCAAAGGTCAAAGTACAAATGACATACGTACGTCCCCACATATATATAAACAAATATCCCTGATTTTCAATTGAGTTACCCCTGATAGTGTCTCGCTCGCCAATTAAAAACTTTAATAAAAAATATATTCTTAACTGTGCTATTTTACAGAAATGCATATACTCCATTGAAGAGGCACATGGCAACACTGTGCTGACACTGCTAGGTTAGATACGTCCAAAATTTTGAGGATATAGGTGTTGAGAAGCGTTGCTCTATGGACCGTGAATGTCATCAGTTACCTTAGTGAAATACGGAGTGATGAAGACCATGAAAATGTCATAGAAGAAGACGATCCCTAAGATGGAGGCAGCCACCCCGACCTCTGTATACAGCATGTAGTAGATTAGCATGCTAATAAATGCCACGCCCAGCAAATCCTGGAGAAACCACGCATAGCTAGAATGCCGATGAGAGAGCCAGAATAAAACCACACCCACTGATATAGCCATGGTGATGAAGAACACAATGTTGGGACGATACTTAAGGATTGGATAATTGTTTGGAGGCAACTGGAAACTGAACAAAGTAAAGACATGGCATTGATAGAACGCCTACAGAACTACCTCATAATGATTGACAGCCTATCATCACCCCAACCCTGGCTTCTTTCTCCTCCCTCACTTCCCATCCTTGACGACTAACACAGATTGATAGGTTAACTGACAGAGAGACAGAGGAAAAATAGACTGTAAACCAATAGCAGACAAACTGCATTGACAGACAGATAGTGCCCACAGACCTGCATGTCTAACTCTGCTGATCACCATGCTCCAACTTTTACCCTCTCCCACCCCTCTACCTCATCTCTCCCACCCCTTCTATCTTCCCTATCCATCCCACCCCTCAACCTTCCCTATCCACCCCACCCTCTCAATCCCTATCCACCCCACCCTCTCAATCCCTATCCACCTCACCCCCTCAATCCCTATCCACCCTACCCCTCAATCCCTATCCGACCCCCCCCCCTCATCCCTACACCCCACCCTCCGTCCCTATCCCTCCCCACCCTCTCAATCCCTATCCACCCTACCCCTCACATCCCTATCCATCCCACCCCCTCAATCCCTATCCACCCCCCACCCCTCAATCCCTATCCACCCCATCTCCCTCAATCCCTATCCACCCCATCCCCCCTTATCCACCCCACCCCTCAATCCTATCCCCCCACCGCCTCAATTCCCTATCCACCCCACCCCTCAATCCCTATCCATCCCACCCCCTCATCCCTATCCACCCACCCCCTCAAGCCCTATCCCACCCCAGCCCCTCAATCCCTATCCTCCCACCCCCTCAATGCCCTATCCACCCCACCCCCTCCAATCCCTCTCGCACCCCATCCCTCAATCCCTATCCTCCCACCCCCAATCCCTATCCACCCCACCCTCTCAATCCCTATCCACCCACCTCTCATCCCTATCCACCCCACCTCCTCATCGATCCTTCCCACCCCCACCCCCTCAATCCCTATCCAGCCATCCAACCACCCCTCAATCCCTATCACCCACCCACCCCTCAATCCCTATCCACCCCATCCCCTCAATCCCTATCCACCCCATCCCCTCAATCCCTATCCACCCCACCCACAGGCCACTCCACCATCCACTCTTATTTCTCTCTAGTTGTCACCGTACCTGAATCTTCCCAATGAAACGAGACCCATGAAGGGAGACAGTACGTGGTAGAGTGACAGAACAGACATGATTGAGAAGAAGGCCAGGATGATGTACACTGCAAACAAAAAGAAGACACAGTAAAGATAATATTATGTTCTAGTTATATTGGAAACCAGTAGATAGTCAGGCAACTTTAACTGGTCCACTTCATGGGAACTTGAAATGTTCCAGTCAATTACACGAGAATATAATACACACCAAGCAAGTCCATCATTCTGCTTCTCACCAACCAATTTGTATCATGCTCTAGTGTAGCGATAAACAGTAGCTACAGTCTCATGAAACAATTTGTTAGAAAAGGACTATGTTGAACTATCTTGAACCAACATCAAGTTTCCTGCAAGTGTTGAGATAAAAATCCAGAAACTCCAACCACAGATGTTTTGTGTTGTAATTATAGTAAATATTCTTCAGTGCTAATGTCAATTAGATAGTACATTATGACCAAGTTCATTCTTCTACCAGAGAAAAATTTTCACAGTAGAAATTTTAGAGTATCACAACCGATACTAAGAGTTTGCACCACTAATTACAGGGCTTACCCACAATGAAGTAGAAGAAATAGAGGAAGAAGATGGTTGTGCACGAGTAGAGAACCATATAGACACCTTGCATGAGGTCCATGCTGGAACTGCTAGATTCACTGGTCTGGTATACGATGAGGGAAGGATCTGTGTCAGGTCTCAGCAGCAAGCCATAGCTGGAGCACGTCATGAAGTGAAGATGACATAAAAGGCTAACCAGATTAGTATATTATTGTTCCAACAGAGAGGAATAAGAGGCCATAGGCAAACATGCTTTTCAAATAATGTTGTACAGATGACAAAATGAAAGTGGTATCCCACTCCATAACGATATACTCATATACATGTATGTTGCTCAAACTTACTCTGCCTATCAAAATTCTAACTTCTGTATGCACTGTTATTGCCAACTTCCAAGGTCCCCCAAAGCAACAACAACAACAACAACAACAACAACAACAAAACTTTTCTGCTTTCATCCATTTGTAATACTACAAAATTACTAAAAGTTAATAAAACAAACAAACAAACAAACAAACAACTACGCGTACTTGAGGAACTTAATTGGTGCATTGGCCAGAAAGGCGCTCATCAGGACTGTTGCCATGGCGAGGCAGAACATGAGGAGGGGAGTGAGGTTGTATCCTGGTCCAGACTTCACATGGGCATTAATATGAACTTCAGAGGAATTGGACAACCAATCCTGCAATAGCAAAGTTACATTTAAAAAGTGACCTTCTACCATTTTTTCAGATGTGACCTTCAGTTGCTGGCCGCTGGTTTGTAGCATATAGAGCACAGGAATTGTAATGTCCAAGTCTGTAGCCTTCCTCTCTGGCAGGGAGAAATATGGGAAATTGACAAGTTGGTCGCTATCATAAACCACGACCAACATTGCCACGTCAGCACTCTGGGCTGTTAGGGCCTTCCGATAGAATGAGCAGTTCCCACGATCCAGAATCAGAGCCCTCCCTTGCAGAGTCTCGCCAGACTCGATCGGGGAGGAGCAACCTAATCTGCTCTCTGGGCTACTGCTAGGATAAACGACCATGTGGAAGTCATCTGCTTGCAGGTGATCTTTAATGGGCGGGGCTATGTACAAGGGATTGAAGATTGCACAGAAGGTGTTGGTGACATGCACTGATCCGTTCAGTGAATGCGGAAGGCTTGTTGTCAGAGAGAGTAACGAGTACTCACCACATGATAGCCCCGCCTACAAATGCACACACAGATGCAACTAAATATTATCATAAAGACACTCGGACGCAACACAAAACAAATCCCAGCTGACAAATTATGCCAAATTATAGAATTTTTGAGCTTGCTGTACATATTTTACATTTAGATTCTAGTCGCTATCCAATTAGAACATTTCATTTTCACCAACAATGCAGCACAAAGCAATCAGCCCCACCCACATTATACAGCAATTACCCAGATCCACCCACATGACAAAGCAAACTGTGACAGTGAAAAATAACTTTACCTACATGAATCAGCAACCTGTTCCACCCACATGACGACACAGCAACAAGTGACAGCAAACTTTACTTAACATGGGCACAATCAATCATAATGGATATGATTATGAAGGAATTAACTCTGCAGGTAGCAAATTATGGTACATCTGGTGGATCAGCCTTAAACAACTTAACAGGCACAAGTTTCACTACAAGCAAACTACTAGCCCCCCCCCCCCCCCCTCCGCCCACCCCAGTTGTTTTTAGTCGCCGTCGCTCGTCGAAAAAGATCAACAATACGTATTAACTCACTAATAGTTGTAGGACACATCCAATCAGAAGAACACGTCCAGAGTACATGTTTACTTCAGCCTCTCTGTAAACATTCCACCACTCATATAGCTAAGATGATACCCCCTCCCTTTCAGAGCAGAAATCGTAGTGACGGCGCAGAACTACGAACTCCGCCTCCCTGCAGTACTGCTTTGTCGACCGTTTACCTATGTTTTTCAAAAAAACTAGTCTAGTATTGCATTGCTTATATGCAGCTATGTAACATCGACAGGAAATATTTCATTGTATGCACCTAATCAAATGACATCAGTGTATCATAAAAAAAAAAAAAAAAAAATGGTGCAAATAGCTAAAAGAGTTGTGACAAAGGGTAGAAAATATTATTAAGTGCTAAAGTAGAAAAACAACCACAATAAACACAAGCAGTGTGGATTCCTAATCAAATGACCTGAAAGATGAAAAAAATTATTATGATAATGTCATATGCCGGATTATATATAAAAGCCCAGGTGATGTTGCCAGGTCACTCCTTGCTGATGAGGGCTTCATTCTCATTCTGAGTGAACACAGTCTCATTCTCAATATCTGATTCTGGATTGTCAGATTGCTGGTGATTGCTAGCGAAGTCCTTTTCTTTGTCAGATTCAGAAGACTTATTCTAAGAAAACACACACAATGAGGCAAGATAAGCTAATGAGATAAATAAAGGCACTAGCTATGTATAAATACTCCAAGAGTTTATCTTTTTATAGTTTGGATTTGAAATATAATGGTCAGGCATCGATTGTTAGACAAGTCGTGTTTCTCTGATATTATATCAATAATAAACTTATTGTGTACAAAACAAAATGAATGATGCTATACCCTGGAAGGAGGGGCGGGGGGGGGGGGGGGGGGGCATAATTAACGTAATAATCAAGAACACAGGTGATATGGAAATACAAACTCCTGTCTACTGTAATGAACTTTCTGTGGGGCAATAGTTATTAGACACAGTTCAGTACACAATATATTTGTTCCACCCTAAATATCTTCACAATGATATTTTTAGGTACATGACTTGTGAAATATTTCACGCTATATTGGCAAGCTCATTACCCTAGTAGTTATAGCAGCCGGCCAAGCTCACCACTTTACCAGGTTTTTACAGCTACCTTCCTCTGGTGTTAGCCTACCCAACCGGGGGGGGGAGGGGGGGGGGGGGGGGGGGGGGGAAATGCTAAAATAACTGCTGGGGGTTTGGGGAAGCCCTACAGTCAACTTCACTAGCCTGCTCGTGAAATATTTCACCATATCACACTCTGACTCATGTGATAAATATATACACATACACATATATATACTGCATACGATAATTATACAATGGATATTTTTCCTTGAGTATTTTTGTATCACGCAAGTCTTCAATATTTTCCCATACTGAATGCTCCTACACGCCACGCCCATTTGTACTTCTAGACATGGACTTCTAGAAGTATGGCGGGGTTACCTCTAAACGTAACTTTTTCGGAAAAATATCCAATGTATAATAAACAATTTATTACACTTGTCGTACAATATGGGAATGATATTTCACTTTCATGCTTGTTTCTTTCACTCGCCTTCAGCTCGTAAAAATAATTATGTGTTCTTGTGAATACGCTGACTCGTGCATCAAGTATATATATAATATACACATGTATATACTGTGGTAAAGTGTACTGACTGTTATCACACTTCCTTATGCTAGCATTAAATTTGTATGTTCTGTTCAGTTCAGTCAGTCTATTGAGTTGTAGTGTGAACATTGCGAACTCGGTCATTACACATACAATATAAATACGTATAATTTTAATAATATACATTGCATAACATTAAATGGGCCATCACATATAACGCTCGCCATGGTCATGTTTCAGTGTGATGCATTCAATAAATACTTACTGCACTTTCTTTGTCCATGAAAAATAAGGAAAATTCTTTTTTGAAGAGAGACAGGAGTAAGACTGATCCCAAAGTGGTGGGTACTAAATAGAGTAGAGCCGGTTGGGCTGTCTGCATCAAAGTGAGTCCCAAGTAAGTGCACGCGAGACCCACAACGTATGCTACAATCGCACACACACACACATGATTTCAGAATTGTATCTATCAAAGGGTCTTAAAAATAGCCCAAAATATATATGACCACCCTTTACCAGCTTACCAACTCCACTAGTGAAGTAATACATTTTGAAGCACTTCTTTGCCCGATGCTGGAGGTCAAACTTGAGGCAGAGAGTGACAAGAAGACCTGGAATCCCCACATCTCCATAACCTAGCAAACTAGCTGGCCTCATTCTCACGTATGCTGTGCGCACACACAAACACACACACACACACAAACAAACACACACACAAACAAACACACACATGGAGGGAAAGATTATTAAAAGTATATACATATTGTACGTACATGCAATCAGTAGCACGCTCCCTCCTTAAGGTAAGAAATCTCTTACAATCAACCCACTTGACAGACACAAACAGTCATGTACGCAAACAATCCCAGACGTCTGATGACCAATGAAGAAGAAGCCTCAGAAGACAATGGCAAGAGAAGCTCTGCAAACTGTTGTAGATGTCTCCCCAGTGCTGTGATCCACTCTCTCCCCCCCCCCCCCCCCCCCCCCCCCCCTCCCCTCTCTCTGAGTTGCAGCTCTCACAGATTAACACACTCACTCACCATGTTGTGCTGTGCTACACCACTCCCTTTAATCCAAGTGTTTGATGTGCTGATCAGAGTCATAAGTTTGTGTGTTAATGCTCTCTCTGAAACCAATTAAAAATGAAGTTTCAAGTATAGAGTTCATCAGGTACGGCTACGTGCAATCGAGTGGGTCAAATTCAGACCTTGAAATAGAAATACTACAGTACAAGAATTGAAAGTTTAGAACCCTCTTTGTTAACACAGGCTTCAACGAATATTATGCATTATGCTTAGGCGAGTACATACACTGACACACACACACACATACACACACAGAACAGTTCATAATTTGTTACATACTACTGAGTTTAGTACATCATCTAACTGCATTACTGAGTAACTGCACATACGTAAAGGAATGAGTTGTAGAAAAGAATTTAAAAAAATCTAGCTTGCCAGCTACTTAAAGCCATATTTGATGTACTGAAACTGAAAGAAGAGTTTATAATAGTGAGAGGTACCCTGTAATTATAGTCACTCGGGCATTGGCAGCAGCAAACACCTCGCCAACATTCCTAATAGGCATGCTCAGACACACGACTCTCTGAAGGCAGTGCTAGTGTTTCAAGAGGGAGCATAACTCCCCAACACTTCATTAGAGACCGCCACACTTGGCAGGGGATTTCTCACATGGACCTAGTGGCAGTTGTCAACGAGTGGGCAGTGTGACACCTGCTAGGAGGGTGGAGTTCAACAGACATAAAATATTTCCCTAGAGATGCAGTAGCACGCCAGTAACCAAGGAATGCAGAGGAGGAAGAAGGAGGGATTAGGTAAGGGATGTTCTACTACCAGGTATGCACAGAAAATAGATTCAACTTGACCAGTATCAGGCATCCATCCTTGACCACACCCACCTGCATGTACTCGCATTCACACACACACACACACACACACACACGTCAAATCATGACCATAGAGAGCTTGTGTTGAAGGTAGTGTCTCCATGTGAGTGTCATACTGGTGTCAGTTCCACACTTCTACATACATGTTTGCCAGACTAACAAAACTCTGACAAAATACAGCTGCAATTCTGCATGTTTACACAAGTGCAGTTAAAAAAATTTTTTTTTTTAATTGCGGACTCTCCCACTTAAAATAAAAATATCATGATACTGCCTGAATATCATTAAACAACACTACCCGCCCCACCCCCTCTCTCTCTCTTCCTCCCAATCCCAGTAAGGAAATGGCTTGAAGTTTTAAGTGATAAAATACTGAAACTGCAAATGTCCACAACATCTAATGGATAGTTACGACATAATGCTACTTTACTTACACACACACACACACAAAGAGGAAAAAGAACTTCAGTGTTTACACAACAACTTGTAACATAGCTCTGACAACTGACTATTGTATGCGTTTGCTTTAGTTGTGGTAGCCAAAGATTCTGTGTGTGTACATGCATGTGTGAGAGCACATGCATTTTTTTTGGTGTGTGTACATGTGTGTGTGTGTGGATGACAATTTAGATAGTCCACCGTCAATTGTGAAATTATCTGCTATAAGTTGGTCAAACTCAAGTTCGAGAGAAGAGCACAAGCTATCCTCTATACTGCAGTGTACAAAACACACACACACACACACACACACACACACACACACACATCTTACCAGCACATGTAGCCTCCAGTGGAGAAGGGAACCAGAACTTTGGGACCAGGAACACCACCGGGAGCATCTCTGTGGTACCAGTACTCACACCCACACCAGACCCTCCGCCTCTGCTGGCCCCGCCTCCTCCAGTAGCAGCCTTCTCCATCACGCTCACTCCATCCTATGATAAATGAAACAAAACCCGTCACTAAACCACACCCACACAATCACTCTACCCACCCACCCACACAATCACTCTACCCACCCACACAATCACTCTACCCACCCACCCACACAATCACTCTAGGAGTATATCACACAGGCAGGAACTACATCATACTAAAGTGGTGAGATGAGGTAAAACAACAACAACAACAACAACAACAACAACAACAACAACAACAGAACTGCATTGTTAGCTACCTGAGCTGACAAGATGCAAGCAACAAGAATATTCCACTTCTTTTGAGGTAATTTACAAATGAGATTGATGAAATATACAACCGTGGGCGTCTTTTGGGTGTGTCTTAACACTACAGATCAAAGGCCTTCTCTCACTCGGCTCGTATACCACACTGATCTATTTAGACCTATAATATTGGCTGTTAGAATGAGAAAAAATTGCTATTATTATAATTATTTCAGCCGAGAATGACTGAATCATTATTAATTATTATTATTATTATATTAGATCGTAATGGAGACATTTGAGTTTTTATCAGTTTCATGGACGACAAACTTTTAATACTAAAACGTCGACTTGACCTCCCAAATCAATGTGCTAAAACTCCACCCATTTGTCCTTCCCTCCTCAACGAGCAATCCCATACTCACGCTGGTGAAGTATGGAGTGATGAAGACCATGAAGATGTCGTAGAAGAACAGGAACACCATGAGCGTGGCAACGACCCAGGTCTTCAAGAAGCGAAGGCGAGACAGGAGCATGGAGATGAAAGCAAAGCCAAGCAGGTCCTGGATGAGCCAGGCGTAGCCGGAGTGACGCTGCAGCACCCAGAACAAGACCACACCCACACAACCAACCGCTGTGATGAAAAACAAGATGTTGGGGCGGTACTTGAGGATGGGAATCCGATTGGGAGGTAGTCTGCAGCTGCAATATACAACAACACACACACACACACACACATATATATATACCACTTTAAATAAAAGTTAAAAAAAAAAAAAAATTTGAGCACACAAAGTTGAAAAATTGCCAAACCTTGATGTAAATATAGACAACAATAAAATGATGCCTTATCTCTAAGTAATCGAGTGAGAGAGCTAACAGTTAGTTAGTTACCTGTATTTGTCATAACCTCCAAATGAAATGAGAGCCACAAATGGAGAGAGGAGATAGTAAAGTCCAAATATTGAGGCCACCGAGTACAGAGTCAACACTATGTACACTGCCACATGCACACACATACACACAGCCAACAATGTACACACATACACACAGAATAATAGTCACACTGCCACATGCACACACATACACACAGAGAGTGCCATATATTGAGATATCGTCAGTCATAATTGTTCTTGTACGGTCTTGAGTCTTGACTAGTGCAGAAGTGCCTAATACCAAACACCTTCATCCTGGAACTAGGACTTTCAGGGTTCTGGGGTTTACTCATCTAATTTAAATCTTCAACATGATTGTCTCGATTTCTAAAGTTTGTCATGAAGTGTCTGTACTAGGAACAAAATGGCCACTGCAGAATCTACTCCAAGTCTGTCACGCCTGCTTAACAGGTTCTCATCAAGGCTAATCATGGAGGGGTGAGGGGAGATAGACACACACACACACATAGCATACCCATTGGTGTATAGAAGAAGTAGAGGAGGAGTAAAAGTGCACATGTGGACAGGACCATTATGATTATACCAATCACTGTGGATACCACCGACAAAGACTTGGAGGAGCTGCTGGAATCCTCTGAAGAGAACATGTGCTCGTTGTCTGGGCGGCAGAGCAGACCGTACCTAGAGACAGATGAGGTGTACATCAGCAACAGATAGTCACATGACTTGCTTGAATTTAGAATTTCTCAAATGGCCCAACACATGACATAAAATGCACACAGTGAGCAGGATTGCATACAGGGAGGAAGGTGAAACTCCTCCTACCCTAACATAGGAATGCTTACATATACACATAGAATGGTTACTGCACAGCTTGTCAGTGTTTGCTGCACAGTTGGTATAGAGTTAAAACATATGAAACCATGGCTTGAATGAAGATTATTATCATACTCCAGCAGTCTGTCTGTCATCACAGACTAGTGATGTGCTTCAGCACAAATGGCAAGCGAGCCATTGTGCACAGGGAATTCAAAATACTAATTCTGACTATCTAAACCCCCCCCCCCCCCCCCAAATATATTTCCCAATAATTTCGTTAGTCTTGTTTGATATATGTCGCTATACAGTGCAAGCGTGTGGCAGAGAGTGTGTGTGTCACACTTATATAACCTGTATAGAGATTTATGAAGCAAACATATAATATATTATAGTATATTTCGCTCCTTTTTTTTTTTTTTTTTTTTTTTTTTTTTTTTGTGGCTACTTAGGCTTCTTCCCAGTTTCATTTGTTAAAACTGTGCAATAATTTCTTAGAAATGCTTGTTTTTCAAGTCCCAAAAAGTTGTTGCGAGTGAGGACATTGAAAACCTCCCATACACAATTTCAAAAACTCAATTTTAATACTTCAGCGCTTTTTGTCAGGCCAAATTTTAATTTTGGATAGTTTAGAGTTTCAGAATGGTAAAATGTCCAGCTGCTATCAGCTATGTACTTTAGAGTATACTGAACATGGTAAGATGCCAGCTAAGAGATAGCTACAATCAATGCATAAACATAACATCTGAAATGAAGAACTTTTTCATTTCACTCTAGCACTTTTCTTAATCCTTACTGGCTATGCAGCTAAGGACATTCTTCCCAGAGCTCAGCCAGGCCACCAAATCAAAATACACATGCACACTTTTCATAACAGGGCATAAGCTTCACATAGATATGTTTCCAATTATTATGAAGATGGTCTTCATAGTAATTGAAAACATCTGGTTATCTTACAGAAATGATTATATTGAGTTCATATACCTTCTTTCCAAAGCAGCTGCCCCAACATACAAACCACTCTCCTTTCCAAAGTTTGTATCAACATGAAGGATCAAATTAATGAAAATTTAGCTAATCAGATGATTCCATTTGGGCTTTTGCAGCTGCATATTTGTGAGATTCTATTTGTAGATTAGTAACCCCTCAGTTAGTCAGTCATCTTCCATACTGCCACCATTGCTACTCATCACTGAATTCAGAGAATGAACTACCATGAGAAAAGATAGCTAGTGTTGGTTTGTAGAAATCTAGAAAATGCCCCATACAACCCATCTCCACAATCAACCTGCCAAAATACTCTCTTGCACTTGGAAAATTTGCAGGATTCATTCCTGTAATTAGATAGCTCAGCATGTCATGCAGTCAAGTTACTGCCCCGTTCCTAGTATGTGAATGAGTTGATTGAGTGGCTGCGGTAACCTTAAATTACTGACAACCACGGCCGGAACCACAACTCAACCTTGAGGTTTGAATAGGTACGCGTACATATAATACCACCAGACCCTTTCCCAGCATAGTGGTAGGTAAAGGGTCTGGCTATGCGAGACTACGCATGAAGGTGATTGGTCATTCATCTTTCTAACACACACTATAACTAGTGATGTGCTTGAGCACAAATGGTGAGCGAGCCTAAAGACTATACTATTTTTATATGAATGATTTTGACATTTAACCCTTTCGTTCCCAATCCCGCTTAAAAGCGGGTGAAGACCAGTTGGCTTCTCCGAATTTTAAAAAATAGTTACTTTATAGCTAGAACCTTCAGATTGCATACACAGGTGCCCAATGCGTTGGAGAAGCATCTAAAATAGCTTTCAGCCAGGGCTGCTTCGACAGTACCTCACAGCAGTTGCGTTTATTTCTTCCTCGGCAAAAAAAAACAACATCGGTTCTCCGTCGAATTTTAAAAAAAGTTACCTTCTTCACAGCAGCTTCATTTATGGATCCAGTCATCTCCAGAGCTTTGTAGAAGCAGCGAAAAATTGCTTGAGCCCAGTAGCCTTCCATAACACATTGAAACAACCGCTTCTTTGCCGACCAAGACTTTGCGGTTTGACTTACTGTCTTCTTTTTTTTTTATAAAATCGCCAGTTCAACTGGGGGCCTCCCCATTACGTACAGTCTTAGGTAATGCTTATTACATCATAGGAAAAAAGTGAGCGTGTCGTGTGATCCAGGTAACTATGCAAAAAAAATTTTTTTTTCAAAGTCAATTTGGAAAGATGGCGTCTACCAGTTACAGTGCTGTGGAAGTTTTAGACTTGCTTGATACTAACTCTAGCGACTCAGGATCAAGCGGAGAAGAGGGAGACGACATCTAGGGCTATAGGAGGCCCTGTATCAGGGTTGGGGACCAGACCCCGTCAACTCTGACACTGACAATGGAAGTCAAGAAGATGATCGATGTAAGCTTGTCTTTCTCTTGTCTTTCTCTTGAAAACTAGCAAGCTTCTGTTGTGGAAAGGACTTATTTATAGCTATATTGAGATAGAGAAAGCTGTTTAGCTATAATATATATATATATTTCATTGAGTTTTGAGATTTGAAAGTGGGTTGTGGTTTGTTGAACAATTTCAAATTTTCAAAAAAATTTAATTTTTTTTACCAGAATGTACTACTAGGACCAGATGTGTATGCAGTCACCGACCCGATTGTGAAGAGGGATTGTGAAGAGGACGCAGATAAGGCAACAGGAGCAGAGTCTTCCATTGACGAAGGAGAAGATGCTGGACCTGGCGAAGTACACTCGGAGCCCCACCCCCCTCCCTCCCAAACAAAAATCCTGTATGAAACCGCATACAATACATCATAAAGTTGCAATTATATAGGATCATGAATAATTTGTTGTTTGTATTACAAATATCTTTGTTGTTTGTGTTTTTGTGTATATGAAATTGTTTTGTAGTGGAGCTCGACGTCCGATGGCATATGTTCCTTGTGGACACTCATAGATGTCTCCTACATGATCACAATCAGCACCAAACACAGCAAACAACATATTTTATTGTTGAACTAATATAATATTGGTATAAAGTACATCAAACAATATTATTTCTATTTTTTTTATTATTATTATTGATGGGAAAAGTGGAATTTTTTTTTTTTTTTAAAAGTAATAGTAGAGGGCCTAAATATTATTCAATTTTCTCAATCAAAAAATGAGGGGAATCCCAAACTATTGGTCTATTTAGTGATATATGGTTGCTATGGGGTTTTCCCAGCCAGCATCGAGTTAAAAAAATAAAACGGTAACGCACTATTCCGCGGTAGAAGATTAGATTTTTCCGCGCGCGTCCAAACAATTCGGGAACGAGAGGGTTAAAGGGTAACTGCCACCGGTTTTTTTATTTTTATTTTTTTGAGTCATTCAGTAGATAATAACACAGTATCACTCCAAAAAAAATTTGACAGTGTTTGGTCAAGTAGTTCCTGAGTTATAGGCCTTTGAAAATGCACCCTACTCCCACGCTAATTAAGTAGGCCAATTGGTTGATTACGTCACAAGTTGAGTACCGCGGCAGCGTGCTTGTGTAAACTTCAGCGTAAACTTCGAGGTTTTGAGCCAGATAGGATGGCAACCTATACCTCAGGCAGCGATAACAGCAGAAGTGATGCTTCCTCATACAGTGGGAGTGATGGTAGCATTTCAACTACTGATTCTGAAGAACACACTAGTGATAGCTCTTCTGGATCTTCCATTGAACCTTATAGATTTGAACCAAGTGCTTCAAATTCTTCAGACAGCAGCAGTTCTGCTGAAGAGGATGATCCAGACAGGCTTTTAGACTTGTCTTGGTAAGAGAGTGATAGCTACCAAGTTCAGTGTGTGTGTAAAATCGTGTGTATTCATCAATATATAGGTGTGATTGTGAATGATGCCAAATAATGCCAACCAGCTTAGAGTGTGTTTGCTGCAAAGAAATCAACAAAGTGGTAGCAAAAATGGGAGAGACTGAGAATGAACCTGCAAGTTGCATAACCAGACATCCAGGATTTGAGGGCGTGTGTCTGAACGTATGGGTACTGCAAGCAGCATACTATCAATATCGACAGGAACATGGAATGGACGCTCTCCCAGCATCAATACACGAGTATGCATATAATATGTAATAATAATAGTAATAATAATAATGATAATGATAATAATAAAAATAATAGTAGTAATAATAATAATAACATAATAACATTTTTTCACTACTCTGTTTTATTATTTTTTAAGGAAATACAGATATATTGCATACAGGCAACTGACTCGATGGTGCTGGGGATGGCTTGGCCGTAATGTCAGGGTTGTATTACCTGCTTGTGCTGTCTAGAAAATAAGAGAGACATTTCCATCTGATAATTACACAGGATTTCATCCAACAATATTATAACCAATTACACACACACACAATTATTTTGAATCTGGTCTGATGTTCAGCAATTGCCTTCTGTTTTTCAGGTTTTTCCAAACTATCACAGAGTGCAGGTGGTGGTAACATCATAACTGATACTTCACATTCTTTCAGCATAACATCCCATAGTGCACAAAAGAGGTCTTGCACATACCCTATAAATATTTAAGCCATTGGGTATATAAGAGCAGAAATTAGTGATATATAGTTTATTTACCGTAAGTAGATTTTTCCACGATTTTTCTGACAATGTGTCCACCAGATTTGTACTTGGGATACAAAACAATATATTTTCTCCCCTTGCTTAGTTTTTGCCTGTCCTCTGCGGCTGTTTTCGTTGTAATGTAGGACTGCCAACTTTAGCCTGGTAATGTCATAATTCAGGATTGCATATCTTCATTGAATTGCAGCATCATTAGGCTCGGATTCCTTAAACTCACTCTACATCGTTCACGTTTTTCAAAAGCAGACCGCTTCTTTGGTGGCAGACATTCCCCTTCTGCTTTCCTTTTTCCACACACAGGCTTGCAGAACAGTGTGGGTACTGCATCAGGCTTAAGACTAGCTCTCTTCTTGCCCAACCCCAGTGATTGGGAAAGGATAATCAGCTATAAAACATGATGGCTCGAAAAGCTGACTACACAGCACAGAGTATGCAGTGGGTTCCCATTTGTCTCTATGCCTTTTCACCTGATCTACCCATTTTTTCCTCAGAGCACTGTTGCTGGGAAACTTGTGCAGACTTACTCCACTGGTTACTGTTATTGCAGCCTGCAGCAACACAAGTCTTGACCATATTTCCACAAGTAGCAGTAGTGGCAATCAGATAAGATTAGCAGACTGAGCACTAAACCTCGAAGTTTACACAAGCACGCCGATCCGCACTGTACTCAACTTGTGACGTAATCAACCAATTGGCCTACTTAATTAGCGTGGGAGTAGGGTGCATTTTCAAAGGCCCATAACTCAGGAACTACTTGACCAAACACTGTCAAATTTTTTTTGGAGTGATACTGTGTTATTATCTACTGAACGACTCAAAAAAATAAAAATAAAAAAAATGGTGGCAGTTTGAAAATAAGGTCGAGTTTTAAAATTACGCATACACGGTAAAGGGATTAGAGTGCCATAGTAACAACTCGCTGCAACTGTTTGAACTGAAGGAAAAAAACAACAACAAAGCAATACACGTTATTTAAACGTTTTCTTTGTGATATTCTTTAGCTAAGTAGTGGCTGTAACGCACAATGCTTTGACACAACTGGACATACACCTACACGAGACTTACCTTCGCAGTTAGTCTAGTGGACAATGCATTTTCAAGTAAATACTGTTGCGTACGGCTTATAACCATGACAAAGAGCGCATTGACTTACCACCGCCACTAACTTGAATCAAGTCCCGTAAGTTTTCACGTTTTAACTGCACCTGCAAAATAATTCAAAACGGTAAACAATTCAATTTCTAGGGTGATACGGGTACTGATCGATAAACCCGAGGATTCTGTTTAGTGAAGTTTGGGACGGGGTCAACCACAGAACTAACACAAAAACGCGAGGGTCTAAGTACAAAAATGCCTTATGTACGTCCAAACATATATATAAACAAATATTCCCAATTTTCAATTGAGTTACCCCTGATAGTGTCTCGCTCGCTTAGCTCGCTCGCCAATTAGTGATGCACTTGAGCACAAATGGCGAGCGAGCCTAAAACTACACAATTGTTAAACGATTGATTTTAACTTCTAACACTCAAAGCTACTAAAAAAGTCGAGTTTATACATTACATATACATGTATATGGTAAAGAGGACTCAATGCCATAGTAACCACTCACCACAACTGTTTGAATTGAAAAATAAGTGACAAACAAGAAACTTTTTTTTTGTGATATTCTTTAGCTAAGTAGTAGTTGTAACACAATACTTTCACAAAACTGAACATAACTACACAAGACTTACCTACGTGGTTAGTCTAGTGGACAATGAATTTTCAGTAAATAATGTTGCATGGGGCTTATAACTATGACAAAGGCATATTAACTTACCACCGCTACTAACTCGAATAGAAATGGAACTCCAGTAAGTTTTTTAGTTTTAACTGCACCCGCAAAAGAATTCAAAGTGGTAAACAATTCAATTTCTAGGATGATATGGGTAATGATCGAGATTCTATTTAGTGAAGTTTGGGACGGGGCAGAACACCGAGCTAACACACACACAAAAACAAACTGCGAGGGTCAAGTACTAAATGACATACGTACGTCCACACATGTATATTAAACAAACAATTATCCCCGATTCTCAACTGTCTCACCCCTGTAAGTGTCTCACTCCTGTAAGTGTCTCACCCCTGTAAGTGTCTCACTCCTGTAAGTGTCTCACCCCTGTAAGTGTCTCACTCCTGTAAGTGTCTCACTCCTGTAAGTGTCTCATCCCTGTAAGTGTCTCACCCCTGTAAGTGTCTCACTCCTGTAAGTGTTTCACTCCTGTAAGTGTCTCACCCCTGTAAGTGTCTCACTCCTGTAAGTGTCTCACTCCTGTAAGTGTCTCACTCCTGTAAGTGTCTCACCCCTGTAAGTGTCTCA
>WLWD01004825.1_pt1 | contig 17519 bp, 6 predicted proteins | sample 6712731 | NCBI WGS metagenome assembly WLWD01 (sample SAMN12718690, study PRJNA576275) | sponge metagenome | isolation source: marine sponge | host: Mycale hentscheli | place: New Zealand: South Island, Marlborough, Capsize Point | collected 2014-11-01
ATAGACCCCTTGCAGTAGGCGTGGTTAATTTTGCGCTCGCGTTGTGGCCGCCATATTGGTGCACAAGTAATGAGATGGCTTCTGGTTCAACTTCAAACGGCAATAAAAAAAAGCTTTTGCTTGGAGGTTATTTTTCGTTATTGAAAGATGAGACGGCTAGAAAGGAGAAGTTAGAGCTAATAGAACATTTGGACCCCTATGAAACGGATAGAAAGGAGTGGGAGGACAATGTTGATCTATGGCCAAGTGTTACTCATATTCATGTGGGCATGTTTCTCCTCCTTACTCCTAGTGTTTATAGTGGAGATGATCTAATGAATTACAAGAGTATGGAGTCGTATAGAAGCTTCCTTTCTGGGTGGGTGAGAGAAATACTTGTGAAAATTGTAACAAATTTGGACGGCTCTAAGAAAGTGATTATGATAGCAAAGGTAATGAATTATCAATTATAATAGAAGCAATGTTTTCATACAATTCTTGTATGTTCTTAGGTGAATCATTCCCAGAGACTCAGTGTAAAGCCTCTAACTCCTTGGGTTATTGCTGAACAAGATGGAAAAATTGTTGCAAGCAATTGTGACTGCATGGCGGGACTTGGGGAAAGTTGTTCTCATGTTGCTGCTTTGCTATGGGCAATTGAAGCAGGAGTACGTATTAGGGACTCCATGACTGTGACAGATAGAAAAGCCTACTGGGTAATGCCTACTGCAGTAAAGGATGTTCCATATTCTAGAGTGAAAGACATTGAGTTTGTAGGAAGAAAGAGAAGTTTGAATGAGATGAAAGCACTTACGTTTCCTACCCCAGCACTTATTGCCACTTCGTCACAGCGGCAATCCAAATCACCCACACCTACACCATCTCAGCGACAATCAAAATCACCCACTCCTGCTTTTGAGAATGCAATTGAAGAAGACATGGACAACTTTTTTTCTATGCTCAATGAATGTGGAAGTAAACCAGGGATCTTATCATTGATTGAACCATACGCATCAAATTTTATACCTAAAGCAGTAAACAGTGATTTGCCCTTATGTCTTTCAACTTTGTACAAGCCGGAATACCTTTCACTGAATTACCATGATTTACTCAAAATTTGTAAAGAATGTGTCATTACAGTATCTGATCATGAAGCTGAAGTTGTCGAAGCCAGCACTAGGCAACAGTCTGGTTCAACTTTATGGTTCAGCATGAGAACTGGACGGGTTACTGCCTCACGATTTAAAGCTGCAGCACACACTAGCCCATCATCCCCTTCCATCAGCCTAATAATGAGCATTTGCCACCCAGAACTAAACAAATTTAAAACAAGTGCCACCAAATGGGGATGTGACCATGAACGAGTGGCTCAAGAAAAATACATCCACCTGTCAAACCATTCCCACAGTGAATTTCAATTCCAAGAAGCTGGACTATTTCTGAGTACAGAGTATCCATTTGTTGGAGCAACTCCTGATGGTTTAGTCCAATGCTTATGTTGCAATAAAGGTATTTGTGAGATTAAGGTAAGTCAAAGTAATTTGTTTGTAAATACAGACACCATAATCCACATTCTTTGAATACAGTGTCCATACTGCCAAAGAGATAGTATGCTTGAAGATGCTGCCAAGCAGTCAACATTTTGTTTGGAAGATACTGAGGAAGGATACCATTTGAAGCACAATCACACATACTATTATCAGGTAGTTGGCCCTAAAACAGTACAATTCCGTAATTGACATGATCATTCTATGTGTACTATAGGTGCAATGTCAGTTGTTTTGCACACAGAGAACATACTGTGACTTTGTAGTTTGGACAAAGAAGGATGTTCATATAGAGAGGATATATCCAGATAATGTATTTTGGCTAAATCATATACAGCAAGTCGATCATTTCTTTCAAGTAGGAATACTACCAGAACTTGTAGGAAAATTTTATTCCAGACCGTCAGCCATGGATCCATCTCCACCAGTATCCTCATCATCTAAAGCTTCAAGTGAAGCTGCTTGTGAAGAAGTTGCGGCAACTTACAAATATTGTTATTGCCATGAGGACAAAGAAGACGAAATGATAGGGTGCGATAATCCAGAGTGTCTGCATGAATGGTTTCATTTTAGCTGCCTGAAATTATCGTCCAAACCAAAGTCTACACTATGGTATTGTCCAGACTGTGCAAAACTTCCTCAATTTCGAAGAAAGCATTCAAAAACAATAAACGCTATTGCAACTAATGGGACAAGGAAGTGATGAATAACATTATTATTTAGATACTTCTATAGATTTCATTATAAAATTTTCATTACAGATTTGTCATTATCACTTAATAGAAATTTCATTGATATAGCTAAAATTAAGTACACAAAATCATGTATAATATCAAATGTCCTTGAGTGATATAAAGTGATAAATACTGGGTATTCATTCAAATGAAATGACTGAATCACAAATATTGTTTAGTGCACAACACACATGAACAATTTTGTCTAATAGAGAACAGGAACCATCAGGAGATACAAGAAAGTCAATAGGCTGGGTGTCACTCAAGATGCTATATTTCTTCCTTATGTTTCCGATAACTCGCTCTACATGGATTCGAACATTTGCTATTCGCCTTGTTTGTTCGACCTCTATTCCTGAGAGTTGGGATTTTCCTCTGGTAAATGCTGGCATTTCAAGTTTGGAGCTATAGGTACCCAATGTGTCACGAATGTCAAATCCTCTGTCTGCCAGTATCAGGTCACCAGGAACAAGATTAGTCAGGAAAGAACTGTTCTCAGTGATGTGTTTATCACTAGTCCTACCGCCCCAACCACTTGAAATATAACTCACGCTGCCCTGGGGTGTAATTCCAATCAAATATTTCACAGTGTTGTGATGTTTATATTGGGAATAGGTCTGGGCACGTGCAAGGAGATTTGTTGGTCGATCTATGAAGATCTCAAAACAGTCTATGATGACAACGCAATTCGGATAATGTTTTCTAAACACCATAGGCATTGTTTTCCTCAATGCATCTCTGTCAGGCCATTTGATCAAAGGTTTCAACTTGGAATAAAGTACACCAATTACATATTCAAAAATTCTACTTACACTTGATTGATGGATTTGAAATCTATATCCCAAGTCTTGCCCGCTGAGACTCAAGCGGAGTCTCATTAGAGTAAGTAATAGCTGCTGGAATTTGGTGAGAGATGAACGGTCTTTAAGGTAAGGCTCAATATATGCCAATAATGTCGAAAACAGTTTCATTGACCCAAGTCCAGTATAGTATAATACTTTCCCATCATCTTCTTTGAAAGAATCCTGTGTAAACAAAAGGGACCCATATTCAGTCTTAAGATGTCTGATCACTTTAAATGTAACCTCTGGTATATGTAATGCTATTGCGAGCAGATGATGTTTTGTGTCAACATCATAGGGTTCATACATCTGCTGCAGTTGGCAACTTGGACTATAATCTAACTGGCTTTGTCGACAAACCTTCCATTATCATCTGAGCCTTGTCATCAACTCAGACACTGTAGTTGTAAGAAGGAGGCAGGAGAAACTGTATGTAAGTGCCTGAAGGCAGGACTGAAGTGTAGATCCTTTGTGCATGCTCAGGCATAGGTGTTAGCCACTAATTTGACTATCTTCAATACACTATAACTTTGAAACTGTATGAATATTGCACTAATACTAACTTCTTTCTCACATTCAAAGCTTTTATTTGATACCAATACTGAGTATATTAGAACAATATTGATAATTTATCTTATTTGGTGGCAAGAAGTTGTTGACTTTTGGTGACCTTTAGATTCTAAAGGTCAACAGAAGTCAACTTAAAGGTGGTTCTAACCCTCACAAGTAAATTTGTCATCTAAAGCAGTGTACAAAGTTTCACGCTTTTATCGTAAAATGCACATTCCAATGCGGGCGAGAACAGGTCCGCGTTCTACGAATTAAAAAAATTAATCCATTTTAGATGCTGTCATTTCTATACATAAGTAGGCATTGTACTTCCTTTAAAAAGATGCATTAAGTGTTAAAGAAAGTCGGCATGGAAAGGGTTAAGCACTATATTACAGTGGATGTGCTGGATGGAAAAAGTCATTGGCTATTCCCAGCCACCCACATATGGCACCATCTTGTCATTTGGCGATATGCTGTGTGCATAGGGCCAAAACGTGAATTTCCTGTAGTCATGTATACTCACTCGTATGTTCACTTTAAATTTGTGTGCTTTAGTACCATCTCAATGGAATGTCACTTATTATCAATACTGTCATCTGATTGATATACTATAGTAACTCCAGATGTAGAGCTCTCACCAGACCCTGTCCTTCCCCCTCCCCCCCCCCCCCCCCCCCCCCCCCCCCCCCCCCCCCCCCCACCCACATATAAAAAAAACTTGAAGTGCCCTAAGTTGAGGTTCACAGGAGACTGGAGCCAGAGTATTGCATAATACAGGTTTTTAATATAATCACTAAGCCCCGCCCACAACACTACTCATCCTATCATATGCATGGTAAAGTACATACCTCAGAGTTACAGCAGCAGATTAGGGCCACATGATAACCCACACAGATCAAAAGTGTTAACTCAGCATCGTCTCTGCAACTGTAGAACGGGTCTTTACTTTGAGGCCTATCAAAACAGCTCTCATTCAAGACCTAGTTGAAGCTGGCTTCACGCTATCAATTCACATTGATCAAGTGCTTACCTTACGCTCCACGCTTCAGTAAACTCAAGCTCTTCTGTAAATCCCACTTAAGATTAACACAACACTCCATGCGCACACTTTATAAACCAAAAGTGCGCGTATTATTTCACATTTCTTATAAAATACCTGTCGAGTTTTGCAAGCCTGACTCCGACAATCTGTGGAGTACGCTTATAATAGTTGCGGTCGTTGGGGAGCGAGCTGCGAGTGCCGGGTCTAATCTGGTGGGAGATACAGATGGCTAGAACAGTGAACGTGAGTCATCATTTTGTTGTAGGTAGCCTCATAGAGCTAGCTCTAGCTGGTCTATGCAATTCCTTAACTTTCACCTGCATGGAGTGTATAGCTATAGCTATGGAGCTGATGTGCATGATATCTGAGAGTACACACAAACAATTTTATCATCAGTTATGCACTGATGTTAGCAGTAGTTATACTTAACAGTATAGCAAGTAATAAAGACACTTGCAAAACTAAAACAATAACATTGAAAAAGGGAAAGATTTATTGTTGGCAGCAATTGTTTTAGAAGCTGTTGTAGATAAAGGTAATGTGAATGTTGAAAATTGAGCAGTTGAGACTAAGATGTTGTAGGAAGCATAGCTAATGCAACTGGAGTGACATACAAAGATGAAAAGCCGTGGCAAAGATTGTACAAAAGTGCGAAACTAGAAGTAAATAAAATTTTGATAAAATAGAAGTAAATTACATTTCGTTGAGATAAAAATAATTAAAATTTTAAAAAATGTAAAAGCAATTCGTGAAACAGTGGGGATCAAGAAAGGCAGAAGTCAAACTAAGTCCTATGTGTTTAACAACTTTCAGAACTGTTGAAGTTGACAGATGGAAATTTACTTTAACTTCCACAGTATCTGTGGAGCCTTTCATCAGTGATGTTTTAAAAAAGTGAGGAAAAAATAATATATTGAAAATATAATGCACTGACTAGGTGACTATATAGTTTTTCCCCCAAATGTCCCCGAGTTAAAACTGCTAGTCACCAAGTGATCAATATGCCTTTAAATTTTATTATATTTTCTAAAAAAAATTGTTAATAAGTCACTGATGAAGATTCCACAGAGCTAAAATGTTTGAAATATTGCTACAGGTACTATGGAAGTTAAAAAAATATTACTAGTGGTGCGCTCGAATAGCGCAAATGCATGGCGAGCAAACAGACTCTTTTTACAGAAAAATAGGACAGAAATTACATCTAACTGTAGTGCACAGTGTAACCCTTTCCATCATCAGAGAATCTAAAGTCTCTGATCCCAGACTAAACTAACAGAATTACCTGAATAAACTTCGAAAGCAGTGGCAAAGAAGCGAAACTTGACAAAGACTTCACAATTGTTTCAAGAAGAGAGTAGCTATAAACTTTTTGGTTGAAACAAGCGCCAGTTAATTGAAAAATACTGGAACTGTGAACGCTTTACCTAACTTACGTAATTAGAAGCGCGAGCGAAATATTTTGACGTACGTATACATACATATATATATATATCTGAAATCTCAATTGAACACGACTGAGAGTCAGCTTCGCTCGCTTCGCTCGCTCGCTGAATAATAGTAGCTAAGCATCTATTGTTCACTTACTTGAGTGGTATTCTTGCTTGACTGATTATATTGTTGTCATTAAATGTTACTAGATTTTGTACATTGCCCTGTCGCTCGTTGGTTTCTTACCTTCTAATGAAGCTGGTAGAGCTAGTTTTCTGGGAATTCAGCATCGATTTAATGACTCAACATATTTTGATTCCTATTACTGCTGTAACATCTGTGGTGGAGACCTGGTGTGGCTGGTGGATGGAAAACCTGAGGTAGTGCATTTTGTAGCATCCTCAAGAGTTGGTAGTAATAAATTCCAACCAAACACAAACACTGGAAGCACTTTGTTATCGTTACGTAATACCAGCAATGGAGTGTGTATGGATGCTGTTCTAAGAGCCACTCAAAGCCAACCTGACTGGAGGCCTGAAGTTATATGCCGTGGTTCCACGGAACAGCACATTGCAGAGTATGGTGATACTATGAAGACTCCTATGCCTGAGATTCGGGATAGATCAGTTGTAATGAAGCATACTATAGATGAACTTGATTTAATCTCCCCTGGAAATAAATATGCTACACAAATTTTAGTTTGTCATAGCAGTAGTGGCAAAGCTTCGTGGCTAAAAGAAGGAACAGTTCTTACAGAATTCACCAATGGAAGTATAACAGGAGACTTCATTTTTCATTTACACCCTATAGACTCCTTGATAGTGTTATGGGAAGTCGTAGTCTTAGAAACAACAGAACATATTATAACTACTGCTTTATTCTACACAGATCAATATGACGTAGGAAGTTATACTATCAGTTGTAATTCAGATCAAGACAGTGCTTTAGCTAATGTTAACATTCTGTCTACGTCTACTGTTGTGACTTCTACAAATTATTATACTGAGTTGTCAACTTGGCAGCAATTAAGATCAGAAGGATCTACAGCTACTCCAGATGCTGCTAGAATTCTAGTTTCATCATGTAAGTATGTTATATATCTAGTGGTGTGCTTGAGCACAATTGGCAAGCAAGCCTCCCTAGTTAGGCAACATATAACTACAGTGTTGTATATTAATTTTAACTCCTAACATTCCACTAAAAGATGAACAGTTGAGTTTTTAAATTACATGTATACAGTAAAGACTTTTCAATGCCATATTAATACTCGTGGCAACTGTTTGGCTTAAAACAACAACAACAACAACAACCGCAGACTCTTCTAAGGAATTGCTGCACAAGTTTGCACCTAACCTTTAACTTTCTCAAAGTTTTAACGTTCTATAACTACAGGAATAAACCAACTTACAGTATTAGGGGTGTTCAGTTGAAAATCTAGGATATGTTATATATGGATGGTATGTGGTCCCTCTAATACATAGCTACCCAGTTGTCTTTTAATACATATAGCTTTTAGGCTTTTCCTCAGTTTTATTAAGTAGTTCACAAGTAAAAGGTGCAGTTGTAGTTTACGTGGCATTGATGACCTTTTTACTTGCTTTTGTATGACTTGGCCAGCTTTAGTAGCTGAAAGTTACTGGTACTTAAAGTAGTAAGAATTCAAAGTCACCACTACTCTGGAAAAATGAAGTAAAAAGTATGTTGTAGTAGTTAGCTTAACGATTATTCTCTAGAAAAACTAAATAAGAAGTAAGAATTTATGTTACGTTATTGATTTTTATGAGTTTTATGTGTATATTCAGACCACTACTAGTGATTTGCTTGAGCACAAATGGCGAGCGAGCCTAAAACAACACTATTGTTAATCGTTTGATTTGATTTTTAACTTCTAACACTACAGATCTAAAATGGTAAAGGAGACTCAATGCCATAGTAACCACACCCCACAAGTATTTTAATAATATAAAGCAACAAAAAAATCACATTATTTTAAACGTTTTCTTTGGGGTATTTTTTTGCTTAGTAGTTGTAACACACAATACTTTCACAATGAATTTTCAAGTAAATACTGTTTCGTAGGGCTTTATAACTATGAAAAATATAGCCTATTGACTTCTATTAACTTATTAACTTGCCACTGCCACTAACTCGAATAGAAATGGAACTTGGGTAAGTTTTTGAGTTTTAACTGCACCCACAAATGAATTCAAAGCGGTAACCAGTACAATTTCTAGGGTGGTACTGGTAATGATCGCTTAACCACAGGATTCTGTTGAGTGCAGTTTGGGACGGGGTCGAACACAGAGCTAACACAAAAATACACGAGGGTCAGAGTACAAAGTACAAAATGGCATATGTACATCCACACATATATATATAATATACTAATGGCGTGCTTCAGCACAAATAGAGAGCGAGCCTGCCTAGTTAAAACTAGAGTATTGTTACTACATAATTTATATTTTATCTTAATTCATGCAGAACAGTATAATAGCAGTAGCAAACACTAATACCAAATTACACTCTCACCTGAGTAATGGTAACTTCTGTAGTATTAGACTTGAGTAATTTTGACTATCTCAATTACCAGTAACTCTTGAACAAGCTCTCAGCTACAAAATAAATAGGCCAGTATTATTTTTGTAATATTAGCCAACAAATGGAATTACTCTTGTCTCAATTTCCCGAGTATTGGTAACTTCTGTAGTTACAAATTTAAGCTATTTTGACTATCTCAATTACCAGTAATTCTTGACATCAAGCTCTCAGCTATAAAACAAAAGACAATTAATTTTAGCAAACAAATACAAAATTACTTTCTTACCTCTTTTTTGAGTAGTAGTAACTTCTGTAGTATCAAATTGAACCCATTCTGACTATCTGAATTACCAGCCTCTCTTGAAAACATGCTCTCAACCCAATTAGCTATAACAAAAGAAAGGCCAGAGTTATTTTTGTAATTTTAACTTACAAATATGGAATTAAGTACTTACCTCAGTTTTCCTCTAGTAATGGTAGCTTTCTCAGCATTGTTATACGGTATTCTGACAGTGGTAACGTAGCAGCCCCCCCCCCCCCCCCCCCCCCCCCCCCGCCCCCCCCCCCCCCAAAACGACTAGGTTTTTCAAATTATGTTTGGTAAAGGGTTTCAATGCCATAGTAACCGTTCGCAGTAACTTTTTGGGACTTGAAAAACAAGCGCTTCTAAGGAATTGTTGGAGATGGTCCAACTTATTGTTATAGCTAACTACCGCTATGCCCACTAGAGACAATTCTACTTAAGATAGAATTACTGACAATTTCACATGGCCATGAACGAGACAGCACGTGATGACAAGTCGGTAAGGGATGATATGATATAGAAATAAGTATGATGTAAAAGGACAACAAACAGTTAAGCTCTATACGCCACAGAATTATCTCGCAATTTGGAGCCCAAGTTTCAAGTATCAGAAGAAAGTGTGGTCAAGCCTAAAAAGCTGTGTTTTTAGGTGGGAAAACGGAACTCGTGCGCGCGTTTAAAGGGCATACGTACCATCCATACATACATATGTAATACCCGATTTTGCATTATCCACCCCTAATACTGTCTCACTCGCCAATAATGGAAAATGCAACTTATTGAATATGTTTTGCATTAGAACTTGATAATGTTCTTCAACATAAATGGCAGAGCAAGCTAGCCTATGTTCATTATAAATAATTAAAATATTATATTAGTTACTAATTTAATAGTTTCAATCACACTCATATTCTCAGAGTAAACTCACATTCAATTTTATCATTAAATTTTTTCATTAAATTTGGGTTTAAGCTGCTGAAAGAAGTTACTATTATCTCTTAGTGGCTATTCAAAATGTATATATTCCCCTGTGTTCTCATTATTCTTTTTTCATTTTAACCCTGAATACTAAATCTTGAAAATGCTCTTTTGTTTGGTTAATTTGGATAAGACATAATAGTGTATTGTGTACTTGAGTACAACTTGTGTATCAGCTAAGTTACTCAAAATTTTTTTTTGTTTTCTAAGGCATTTTTTTGTGCTTAATGTAATCATGAGATTATGCCAATGAATATACGAAAGCTGAAAAAGAAATTGGAAAGGTTAAAGCTGAAATGAAAGCTCATGTAAATTGATTGCACCACCTTTAGTATACTACAAGTTCACTCCTTAATCGATTCACTGGCAATAGTGACGAATGGTGCTGATTGTTCAGTTGGCACTTTCTCTGATTAAAAAAAAAGATTTTCCAAAATAACATTCAAATTGTTCTGTTTTTACATTGCCGTGACATAACACTTCCTGTAATAAAAGAAATTGAAAGTATCAGTATTTCATTCAATTTTTTTTTTTGATACAAGGCTCTGAAGCTCAGAATTTAATAACTAGAAGATGAACACACCATGCACTGTGTACAAACTCCGTAACAGCACTGTGATCATCTGAAATTAAGTTTAAGATCAAACAATTAGTGAACAGTATGTCGAACTTTTAGCTTTTCTCATTTTGGACTATGGTACTTTGTTTTTTGGATAATAAAAGTTAAAAATGTCATGAAATTATCAAGTTGCCGCACAGGTCGTCATGCCCTTTGAACTATCACTATCATTTCCTCGTGATTTCACTGATTTTTTAGCTACAAAATAAACATCAAATTACTTAATCTGGCCACTTTGAATTCTATTATGTTGGTATAGTTATAACTTAGAGATACTTACCGGAGTTCATTTTCGATTTAATGTGTGGCGGTGGTAAGTTAATGCGCTATTTGTCACATTTATACACCTTACACATTAGTGTTGTTCCTTACTTGAAAATTCATTGTCCGATAGTCTAACCACAAAGGTAAGTCTTGTGTTAGTGTGTCCAGTGAAATAGTGAGTGTGAAATTGTAATACGGTACACAGCTCCTGCTTAGCGAAAGGATTGCACGAAGTAAAATAGCTATTAGCTACCTTTACATAACTTTTTCTCTGGCCATTACAACAAAAGCATGTCTTAAAAGATAGCCTAATACTCCGCTGAACAATGATAGAAGTTAAAAGGTCGGCTATACCAGACTATAATACTGTGCTTGGTCGTCACTTGTATTTGTCAGCGGTGTAGGAAGATGTTTAGATATAGGGGGGATGGGGTGGGGGGGGGTGGGGGGGGGGGGGAAGAGGCTCCAAAGTATTCATGTGAGAAATAATCTCATTAGATTATGTCCCAAAATTATGGGGATCCCCCCTCTCCCTACACCACTGAATACTTCTTAAATATCTTGGAAATGACTTCTGTAGGTATATAATTAATTCTGGTGTGTTTATACAAATAGCTAGCAATAATATGCATTTTTAAATTTTTTGCTTAGATTTTTCTGCGGTTATACTGTCTACAGGACTAGCCGTAATTCATGGGAACTGGTATCTATGATGTACAAAAAGAAGAATATTGAATATTGTCATGCTCATTATTTGTATTTTCAGCCATTCTCAACACATGTTTTGTTCTGATTTTAAAGAGTCATGTATATTGTTGTTGTTTTCTTAACACAAAGGTAGTCAGTGCTAAGATTACCCTTAATTATCCTAGTTTTTGCATTTTTAATAATATATTATATTATTAATGTTGAATGCCTTGTTAATCAAAACACCGGAATAGATTGATCATGTAACTAAACCAAGGGTAGAGGATCATAACAATTCATAAAGAAACCTTTCCCAATTTTCAAAAGTAGAACTTCAAGCCACCACACTGTGTGGCTAGGTAGCTTGCCAGTAATATTGGGAAAAGATGAACAGTGTTATTTTGTAAAGTTTACAAAAAAGACATTTGAAATTATGGTTGCAATAGATGTTAGAGTAATGGTTATTTTGTTATCAAGGAAGAGTTTTGGCTTTCCTAATGTATAAATTGTGTTGCTATAACTGTTGTGCAACCAATATAATTGTATTTTGGTATTTTTGTAAACGAGTGCTTGGAGAGGATTTAGTGCCAAGCTTCTATCTATAGCTTCAAGATGATTACTCATTTCATCACAGACTGGCACCATCTCCAGAAAGGACACATACATCCACAAAACCGTGGCTGGGAGATCTGAATTAAATTTGAGCAAATATTGCTAATACAATACATATAAGATGATAGCTACAATTTGTTTACTCTGCTAGTAATAGGAGTGCTTTTGTGTCATACAAATTTTTGTTTATAGTATTGATGAAGCACTTACCTACACAAGTTTGCTTAGACTAGCTATAAGCAAACTTTTGCCTAGAGGCTAGCATTAGGGATATTAATTTTCTATTTATGTGTTTAGAGTATTGGGGCAATTGTGCACCTCAGTTATACCAGTTTATGGTGCATGTACAATAGTTAGTAAATTTTAATGAATCATCGTAATATTAGCTACTATATAATTCAAAAACAAGCATTGAAATTGTGCATCTTCAATCAATATTTGATTGTAGCTAATAATTGGAGCATAGCTGTAGTTTTTACTATAGAGAGGACCTGTTATAATATTTACTATAAATAAAACTTTTTAGTGTTTATTCTTTCTATTTTGATAAAGTTAATTGATTATTAAATGACTATTGCAGGGAGGCAATGAACACCTCTAGAATAATGATGCAAATCTTCGTTGTTTTTTTTATCTAACTATTTTTGTTTTTTTTGTTGTTTTTTTGTAAATACAAACCTGACCTCATCAAATTTCCCAATAGACTGCTGGCTCTATCAGCAGAATGAATTGCTAGTAATTGTACATGCTACACATCCTAAGTTAGTTGGCTAGGAAATGAACGTTATACAAAATGTAATCAAGTCAAAAATGTATTCATATTGCACTAAAATGCTGCTACTTCAAGATGGTGATCATGAATAACATTTGCACTGATTTTAGGGTGGGGGAGGGGTCAATGGAAGAGCACTGGGTCCCAGTGGCCCTGTAGTTCCTCAGCTTATGTTATAATGCCCTATACTTTAGTCTATCTATTGTGACAGAATTGTACCAGCATAGTGTGGACATATACTTATCTAGCGTGCAATTTGTTAGTTATTGTTTTTTTAACTAGCTACATTGGGTAATTTCTTAAGACTGTATCACAAACCCAAGTTTTTTTCACAGATATTTTGAGACAACACCGGACCTTTAGTCAAACATACATTTCTTGAGAGTTGGAGGATGTATAGTGAAGTAACCATGTATGTACTAGCAAGTACTTGTCACACAGTGATGCATGATGTGTTTAAAAATGTATTACATTACTTCTGTTAATTTTTTTTGTGTGTTTGCAGACCATTTTCTTAATTTCTAAGATTACCCATAACAACAGGAAGATTAACTATTGCAAAGATAGGTCAAATACAATTTTTGTATAGGAACTATTTATGAGTTGAAAGTGAATAAGAAACTTTATTTTGAATAGTTTTGTCCCATGAAGTAGATGTACAGTCTACAATGAAACTTTCTCACCCTTTAGGTGAGAAAGTTTCTATCTAAGGATATTTATAAGAGGAGACAAACACAATTATATAATTCTTTTCTATTATGTTTATGCTATAAAATATTGGTCAGGCAAAACGTAGTAATATACAACCAACATACCATAATCAAAGAAATTTTGTCTTTATCTGAAGAAATAACCATATTTCCTATATTAGCTGCTTCATGAAGTAAAGATGGTTGTATTTTTTGAACGGTAGCATAGGCAACATTCTTAATATAACATAAAAGACACAACTATTTTATGCACCATGTTGTTTTAAAATGACATAAAAGTGTTAATAATAAACAATGTAGTCTTCTTTCCTTCATGCTTAAAGTTGTAGTACAGAAAGAATCCTCCAAAGCCTACTCCCAGAAGTCTCTAAACAGGGTGTGTCAAGTTTTATTTGTTCACTCTCAACTATTAGCTACCTGTAACCCTTCAAGCATGACCATTGACTATAGTTCAGCTAGCTATAATATATTGCAACTAGGCCTCCTTATTACATTTTCAACAGTCATGCTTTCTTCAATAATTGATTTAAATTATTGTTTTTTTGAAAGTCAAATTTTTTTAAGGAAAAGTTGACGGTGAAAGACCATAATTATTGACATAGTTCATAATTCTTGATATAGTACTTAAGCACCAGTATAAGAAGGTTTTGGGGCAGATGTAGACTTTTTAACTGGATTTTTATCTATAAAATAAGCAATAATAAATTAGCTTGACAGTGCGCTAAACAGCATAATTGTTGTAGAAATGCACACAACCACTGAGCTATGACAGCGAACTGAAGTATGAGGTAGTAGTGACTCAGTAGTATGAGTCATACCAAAGAAAAGATCTCCTGAGTTTGATATCCCAGTTAGTATGGGCATGTAATTTTTGATGACTTAATTGTTCAAGTGTTAAGATTAAAACAAGTATACAGCTATGCTTTGTCTAATCTCACTACATCAGTCAGTGATTGATAATATTTTTATGTAATTAGATAATTAAAGAGACTAACTTACTGGATCAGTAACTATAGATGAAGTCATGGATAAAGGATTTTCCTGTAGTAGTATAAAATAAATGTGCATTTTCTTACAGAAAAATGATATTGTATTGCTCAGGGAATAATTACCTCCGAAGTTGAAGATTTATGTAAGACTCTGAAATCTCTGTATAATTATTAAACACATCAATAGGTATGGTCAGATAAGGTTGATCTACATAAAATACTATATTATGCTATGACAAGCTAAATTACCTCCTAATTTATGTATTCTATATAGTATTGAACCTAAATGATTACAATTGCGTTAAACTAATGTGAATATCAGATAATTTTTAACCCTATTCTGATATTCGTACTAAAGTATCTTTCTCTGAAACCGGGGAATGCTACTAAAAGTGTACAATTTTTTTGCAGTAAATGTTCTGACATAAACATTTATGCATTGAAGGTTGCATGATCTAGGCCACAGTGACTCAATGATTGCAATTAGATAACCAACAAGTTAAGATCAATGTTTGTTTTGACCTGACAACCACTTGTGGAAGCACCATTTTATTAAGAACTGATTTTTCAGCACAAGTTTCTTTTTGTAAAGCTACAGAAAGGAACCTCGTAAAAAAATATCATTAGATTTCTACTTTTTCAGAGTAATTCCACATTTGTTAGAGCTATTGCATGCGGGGTTGGTAGTGTTGGCAGCTATACCACACAAAGTACAAATTTGAATGTAAATGAATGATTTTGGCTTTTAATACAGAAATATAAAATGCCAACCTTACACTTTCTCTTCAGAATGGTAGAACCTGTTGTGCAATGTAGTTTTTTTGAAAGGCCGAATCACCATGTCATCTACGTATCATTATTACACTGAAAGTGAGCATTTTCATGTCAATGCATGAACACTGGAAAACCAAACTCTTTTATTAGAATGGAGCAATACTGCTAGTGGCAGTACTCCTCATAGTGGAAGTCTCTTCAGAGCTTTACATTAAAACTGGCCTTAATCATAACATTCAGAATTTTTGACAAAATACCATAAAAGCATTGTATAGTTTACAATAACATTGTAATTTTTCAAACAGCAAGCCATAGAAATTGAATGTTAGAAGCAACCATAGGATGTTTATGTATCCATGCCAAACTGTGAAGTACTTAATGTTACAATTTCTAAACTAATGTTGTTTATGGTAAGTGCACTAATTCCAAACTGAAAGCTGGATGATATCTAGTTGCAAGGAAATATTTACAGAACTATTTGATAACTGTTACTAGCGGAAAGAAACTGCTGCTTAAACTGATCTTTCTGGATTAGACATGTATATTAGCTGATACACGCTTCGTGGGACTTAATGATTTGCGGCCCTCCAGCATCACTTGGAGAAGTGCCTGCAGTATATAAATGACAGAATGGCTGATGTTTGATAGAACCATTATCCGGGCAAAATTTAAAACTGAACCAATCTGTCAAGAATCGCAGAGCATCCTGAACCAAATATGGCTCTTCATAGGTGTATTATTTATATCTTTTGATCTGGCGAAATCTATTTCCACAGGCACTGATATTCAGATCATTTTATCGCACTGTGATCGTGTACCAGTAGACCAACAAAATACACTCACTGCAGTGTTATCATTCACAATTTGGATCACATTGTCCACGATTGCTGCATCAAGAACATGTGAAATTATGCTTCCACCTCACTCTAATACACTAATCAGTGCAGAGTTCATTCACTTTAATATTGAAAGCTGACAAAACATTTATCAATTTTTTCTTGTATATTTGTCTTTTTCTAGATGGTTTCTATATTTGGCGTACTATTATGATAGATAACTCAAAATTTACAACAAATTTTCCAGATGGCACTTTCTCATGATGTTTAGTACAAACTAGCTAATTGAATACAAACTAGTGGTGTGCTTGAGCACAAATGGTGAGCGAGCCTAAATAAGTCGAGTTTGTATATTACGTCTATATGGTAAAGGGGTTTCAATGCTACATATAGTAACCACTCCCAGCAACTGTTTGAATTGAAAAATAAGCAAGAAAAAACAAGTCACATTTATTTAAACGTTTTCTTTGATGCACTATACTTTCATAAAACTGGACATACATACACAAGACTTACCTTCGTGATTAGTGTAGTGGACAATGAATTTTCAAGTAAATATAGATGCATAGGGCTTATGACTATGACAAATAGCATATTAACTTACCACTGCCACTAACTCAAATAGAAATGAAACTCCGGTATGTCTTAAGTTTTAACTGCACCTGTAAAAGAATTCAAAGCGGTAAGCAATTCAATTTCTAGAATGATACGGGTAATGATCAGTAAACCAGAGGATTTCATTTAGTGAAGTATGGGACAGGGTTGAATACCGAGCTAACACAAAAATATGTGAGAGTCAGAGTACAAGTGACATATGTACGTCCACACAGGTATATAAACTGGTGGTGCACTTAAGCACAAATATAGATTGAGCCTGCCAGGTTAGGTGATATAAAACTAAGCATTGTCACATCAATTATTTTAGCTTAGTTCATGCAAACAATATTATAACAGGTACCATTAATTTTAGCAAACAAATACATAACTACACTCATACCTCAATTTCCTGAGTTGTGGTAACTTCTGTAGTATTGAATTTAAGCCATTTTGACTGCCTCAATTACCAGTAAATCTCGATCAAGCTCTCGGCTCCAAAAAACAAAAAACAAAAAACGGTTACATATTGTATATTTTAGCTTAGTTCATGTAAAACAGTATAATAACAGTTGACCACTAATTTTAGCAAACAAAAGCAAAATTACTCTCTTACCTGAGTAATGGTGATTTCTGTAGTTTCAAACTTAAGCCATTCTGACTACCTCAATTACCAGTAACTCCAGAACAAGCTCTCAGCTACAAAAAAAAAAAACAA
>WLWD01006339.1_pt1 | contig 17510 bp, 18 predicted proteins | sample 6712731 | NCBI WGS metagenome assembly WLWD01 (sample SAMN12718690, study PRJNA576275) | sponge metagenome | isolation source: marine sponge | host: Mycale hentscheli | place: New Zealand: South Island, Marlborough, Capsize Point | collected 2014-11-01
TGTGTGAAAGTGTTGTGCATTACAGTCACCGCTTAGCTAAAGAATAGCACAACGTAAACATTTTAGTAGCAATTAATCGTGGGAGTGTTTGAAGTTAAAAATAATCATAATACTGCAGTTTTATGTAATCTAACTAGGGAGGCTCGCTTGCCATTTGTGCTCAAGCACTAGTAATACGAAGTAATAAAATATAGAAAAGAAACCAAACAGACAAAAAAACAAACAAACAAACAATAAACAAAAAACAAACAAACAAACAAACAAACAAAACAAAAAAACTCCATACACTCCAAAATGTAGGGGCGTAGTTGAGGAGACTAATTTTGCAATTTTTTTTTAATTTGTGGGGGGTGGTAACCATGAATAACATTTACACAGAGTTTTGGGGTGGGAGGAATGGTAGGTACACATGAACTTACATAGATCTGAGAGTAAATGCTTCCTCCCTTCAGAGGTTTACCAAATTTGATAATAAGGTCAACTGGGGGATTTCTTGGTTTCTTCAGAGTACACAACCCTAAAATGAATATCATTATACTCTAGTCAAGCCCAACAACATACATACAATCAAACCCCCAGGGTGTAACATTTCCAAGAGTTTGGGGGGTGGAAGGAGTTATAGTTGTAATATAAACTTTGATCTGAGATAGAGTAAATGCTTCCTTCCTTCTGAGGTTTACCACATCTGATAATAAGGTCAACTAGGTGGATTCCTTGGTTTAGTAGTGAATTTTATTATTATTATTATAGTAATTTTAGTCCATCAGAATACCAAACCATGAATTTCACTGTAGTCTAGTCTCACCCAACAACAATTACTCAACAAGGAAACCATTACTTTGTAAAGATGGCTGAAGAAATCTCTATATCCGAGAAGCTGCAAAGCACAAGCTTGGATGAAGGAGTCCTAATAGATGACTACAAGTGGGATACTCCTTTATATTGTGATCTTGAAGAGAACTACCTGGATGAACTGAAGGACAGTGATGATGAAGAAGAACAGGATAATCTCCAACCAAATAACCACACATTAAGTGGCTTTCAAATGGAGAAAATGGCTGTTGTATATGATGCAACAGATGAGTCACATGATGTAACATATGAAGAAAGGTATAGATCAATGTACCTTACCAGTGAAGGTCCTTGCAAGAAGCCATTGCATGTCACGATCAATTATGAAGAATTGTCAGCTCCATGGACAAGAGCCCTTGAATATGGGATACGAGAAATAGAGCTAGCTGCACCTGGCTTGAAATTTGTACCAACATCGTCTGAATCGGTGAATATATATGTCACCATGGTGAATGAAAATTCCAAGACATCTGGCAGCTTGAGGTTTTCTGAAGGTGATGAAAGACGTAAAGTTAAAATAGTTCTGACCAAAGATTACAGTTCAGCTAGACGAAAAGGAACGGCTACTCATGAGTTACTGCATGCCTTAGGGTTCGAGCATGAGCAGCAAGGAAGAGACAGTGGTCATTATATAGTGGTCTACGATCACAGCATGAAAGATGAAAGTATAGTTAAGCACAAATATTACAAACCTCTTACTCCTTTTGACCTTTATAGCATCATGCTCTACAAAGTCGGGCATTACTTTTACATCAAAGGAGACACAACAGAAAGCAGAGTTCACAGCGAAAATAGACAAATGAGCGAATTGGACAAAATAGCATTGAATATGATTTACTCACCAAGTGAGAGATCAGATTATCAACCTAAACAATCATCCCATGGAATGTTCTACTGTGGCAGGAGCAATGGAGTGATGAAGTCCCACAATCAACCTTCTTTCTCTGTCTCTGATATTTATCAGTGTGGTCCCAACAGTGGGCCAAACTGTGCTGCTTGCAGGGTTTTATCCAAGCCTCACAATCTTGGTGAGAGGTGGCAAGGTAGATCTAACTACGTGTACTGCAACTTCAATGGCTGCGGACCACACATTAACTTGCCTTGTGAAGACTGCCTCAAGTTAGTAGGCATGTAATGGCACAAGCAAACTTCTTTTAGTTATTGTCCAGTTTTGTCAAAATTATGTGTATTTAATGGAACACTACTGTGCATTTTAGTAGAAAACTCATTTTAATGGTTATGACAAATTGTTGTAAGTAATTATTTTCCTCATTATTAGTTTTAACAAAGTTTTTTTTTACAGAAAGTTTATATACATATAAATTTGTAATAATAGCTCATAGTATAAGTTGTTATATTGAATAAGTGGGTACTATACCTAAATACAACTTGTTGTGATGCTGCAACATCAGTAAGTTAGCTGTAAAACTGGGAAGTTCCGGCTCAATACCCTCCCACTTGTTGCAGGGGCAGATTTAGAGAGGGGGGGGGGGCGGGGGGGGGGGGGTATGAGCCCCCAATTTCAGAATGAGCGCTCATTTTATCTACTGTATTTCTCACCTGTAACTGGAAATATTATATTAGCATTCACTTTTTGTTCGTTGTTGTTTTCCTTGTACTCCAACAACAATTGCTATTTTCTATAGAATGCACCTCTATTTATTGATATGCTGAGTCAGAGTTTGTACTATTTGTGCCCTCATAGCTATATGGCAGACTAAGTTCGTAGTATACCAAAGCAGAGCAGTCCAGCATTTATTAATTCCGGACAGAATTTAGTGGTTGTTGCTTATTCAAATTTTTATGGTTTAAATTGAAAATGATGTAGCTAAATCTACTTTCATCAATGGCTAAAATGTCTTTGTACTTTCATTTTTTCTCATGAGTCAGTTTTTTTTTTTTTTTCCCCATGATTAAGTGCGTACCTATTCACTAAGGTTGGCAAATTATGCTGGCATGATTTTGAGCATAATAAGATATTTCATAAATACTAGCATATGCTAGCATGGTTAGTGTAATTATGAGCATAGTGAGGTAACTAGTTTTTGGAAAAAATTATTATTAGTTTTTGGAAAAAAAAAAATTATAATTAGTTTTTATTGTACTGTAACAATAGCAATTTGATGTAGTGTTCCAGATATTGTCTTTGGGACTTTTTAAATGAATTTTTGAGTTTACTAAAATACCCTCTATGTTGTTGGTAGCTAATTCTTTTTGATATCACTTTTTGTGAGAGATGCAGATCAACAACTCACGTATCAACAGTGTCCATATCAGGATTCAGATTAGTCATGTGTACAAGGATTTTTATACTTGTGAATGTGGTTGAGGTGATCTTCAAACTCTGTCCACGAGCATGTTTCAAGTAGCATAATTACTAATGATGAGCATTGCTAGCATAGCATAGTAACAAAAATATGTGCATAATTCGCCAACTCCTACTATTCACTCCTTTTCATTATTCTAGACAAATACCTTTGTAAATTGGTATTGCTATTACTCAAGAAACTCTAGCAGGAGCATATTAGCTAGAGGGGGTACAAAAAGTGGAGGAGAGGGAAAAAACCCTTGCCCGATAGTAATGGTGGAATATAGAAAGTAGTAGTAGTTAATTATACTTGCTAGTTGTATGTAGTACAGTAGTACAATCTGAATTTTATTTTTATAAAGAACACAACTTCAACTCAAGTGAAAATGCTAAAGAGTTGGATATACCCTGTATATGTCCTGTTGTTAAAAAAATGAATTTCTTATAGTGCTGGTTTGCAAGTTTACCTTATTCATAGCAAGGTCATGCACAACTGACTTTAAAAACCCCTAGGGAGATAGTAGGGTTATTTTTTTAAAATTAGGTCATGATGTGGTAACGTGGTTTCCTGTCTAGCATTATTCACTAAACCATAAAAAGGGCTCCGAAATCTTGTTTAAAAGACTCTTGCAATAGTGCTAAAAATGGAGGAGCCAGTACACACCTCCAGTACTGGTGAAGAAGACTTATGCTCTGAGTTATCTTCGGACTCTGGAAGTGAGTCAGAGGCTACTCCTTATGAGACCTCTGAACCTCTCGACTGTGATTGGGGTGTTCCACTCTTCTTGAATGAAGAAAATGAAGAAGATTTTGAGCATTTAGAAGGATGCAGTCCCTCAAGGCAAAAGGATGGTGAAGAGCAAATACCAAGTGATAAAGAAGTGGTTCAAGAAGAAGATACTGGTCCAGAAGAAAAGAAGACATGTATGGAGTCTGATCAACCAGTATTTACCAGGTATGCTGGCGTAGAAGGCAAGTTTCCCGTGCCACATCTATTCACAAGAAGTCCACCAAGCGAATATTTTTATAAAAAGTTGTATTTAAATACAAGGCATCCTAGCAAGCCACGCCCAAAACCTCGCACAGTTACTTACGACTACCAGGTAACAAAATATTTGAAACAGGCCATAGAGGTTGCCATTCAGATAATTCAGGATGCTGCACCAGGTTTAAGGTTCGAAAAGGTGAATTCGTTCTCAGCTAATATCTACTTTGGAATTACAAGAGATGGATATTTTACAACAGGTTCATTAAGAAAACCAAGAAGATACAGAGGAAACATAAAAAGCTTGTCTGTGATTCGACTACAAAAAAAAGAGAATAATTTACTGAAAACAATAGTTGTCCACGAGATGCTCCATGCTCTAGGTTTTGAGCATGAGCATCAGAGGCGTGACGCTGGCCATTACCTCAGAGTGTGCCACAAATATAAAAAAAATGATCAAGTAAAAGTTGACCCGTATGTCAAGCCTCTCACTCCATTTGATCGCTTCAGTATCATGATGTACAAAATTGGCCATTTTGTACAACTTCGTGGTGAGGAGGAGATAAATCAGCAAAATGAGTGGATGAGTGAGTTGGACAAGATTGCACTGAACTTAACATATCCTCCTGCTAAGATTCTGGGAGTTTATGACCCTCAACTGGTACGAGAAACTGGGATGTACTACTGCAACAGACCAGTAATGAGAAATCACAATCAGCCAAGTTCCTACCTTGTTACTCATTGCGGTCCAGATGGTGGCCCTAACTGCCCAGCTTGTCGCATCCTTTCAAGACCTCACCATCGTGGTAATGCCAGATGGCAGGGACGATCAGGCTTTGTGTACTGTGGAAAAGATGGCTGTGGACCAGACAATGAAGAACCTTGTGAAGATTGTGGCAAGATTGTATGATATCAATGAACTTCCAATTTACTTGGACAGCCAGAGACAAGTGTGTTGTAACTGTTTGTTTTATAGCTATTTCAACTGCAATTATACATATATTTTTAAATTTTCTATTAATACATTATAACCAACACCATCTGACCAAAACCATTGAAACTTGTATTATCAGGTTTCTAGAAAAGTTTGTGTGGGAGAGAAGCTCAGACAAGTCTACCACTCTTAGCTAATATACATACAAAACTATGAGGAAAGGGTAAAATTGTATTCCATATGGACTGATGTTGTATGAGCTAAATGCAGAAGTTAGATTATGGCTTCAATTACTGCACCATGAGGAGGGGGATGGGTGAGTTTGAGAGGGAAGCTCTTTTTCCTATCCCACCTACTGTAACTAGAACCTGAAACAACAAGCCTTATGTCTTGCTCAGTTTGGTTGCCATCAGCTTACAAAGACTGGACAGCCACATTACCAGTTTGATAGGCTCTTTCACTGGACCCGCTCTACTACAGTATAGCTTGATACTTAATTCCACCCATGTGTCTAAAAATCTTGATTACTATTATTATAACTAGGAACATAAAGTATAACTGCTTAAATGTCGGCTCACTGAAGTTCCAGGGCCATTTTAATAGAAGCTTTTAACCACTCAGCTAGTAGCAAATTAGTCTCGCTAGCCAGCGCTTCTCTGTGCTGGTGGTGGGAAGGGGGTCCGGTTTGGCGCTATGATTTGAGTTAAATGGCTGCGCCCTTCCAATCAACCTCTGTAGTCGCCATAGGGTTTTTACTTACTTGACACCTTACCGAACACCTTACCAACATTGTCAGAGGGGTGTGGCTTATCTATTGTTAACACACAGATAACATGGACAGAGGGTTTACTTGGCCGTGGCAGTACAGCTTTCCTCCATTCTTCACCATCCAGTTGAACAGTGATACTAAAAGGAAACAGTTGGAGGCTTGGTGCGACCTTGTCTTGAGTTTCTGCAAGCACAGTAAAACGTACACACTGGACGTCAATGAAGCAAGCACCTCTTCTCTGTTCTACAATCAGCAAATAAAACGTATGGATTCTTGGCTCTGCCATTATCCATGGTCTCCAGGCCAGACCCTTTACCAACCCCCAAGCCCCTGTCGTATGTGGAGGAAAAATGTCCGGTATTGGGGATCAATGCAATATAATGACTTGTTGACAATGCCACTGAAATTCCAGTGTTTTCTAGCAATGTCACTACTGATTTTCTGAAGTCTCACTCACTACCATGAAGTGACGTGTATGTCCTGCAAGTGCGTCAGGATTAATACTATTGTAGTGCTCTTTTTATGAACCGCATGTTCCCGGACCCTTTCCCATGTAGCAGTTGGAGGTTGGTAAAAGGTCTGGCTACGCGAGATTAACTGCACACTATACAGTCCCACTGAACCCTTTACCAAGTGCAATGGTCCAGGAATTTATTGCTATGAGCTCAGTCTTTTTATTGTGGTGAACTTGTGGGTATGATTTGTCATAGGCATAGTACTAGCAGATTTTGTAGGCATTTCTATTGAACATTTTACCGAGAATTTTTTTAACCAGGCACTATTGCTTGACCGTTGTATCTCTTTGCCTTTTATATCATCTCATACCATAGCACCAGTAATCAGACAAGAACTGTCTTTACTCTTACATACACACACACACACACATACATACATACATACATGCATACACACATACATACATACACGCATACATACATACACACTATTGGGATTCAAAGCTTCAAGTTTTTCTCGTTTTTCATTCATTCTACGTCTCTCACTTTTATTATTTTAATTTTCAAACTAGTTAAAAGTTTTCTGGAATTTTTATTATTATTATAAGTTTTGTTATTTAATCTGGTATGTCGTTCCATACCGTAGCACCTGATTGTGACATATCTGTAGACTTCTGTTATTCCATAATTTTTTTTAAAATTTTGTGTGTTAGGCAAACTTTCATTTGAGGCCATTATGACTGTATTGGAAATATTGGCATCACAAGGTATGTATGTGGGCGTGGCTTGAGGAGCTGATTATGACTATAGTGTACGATATATAAAATCATATCATTATTGCCAACAGGACTTGTACTGTAAAGTAGGGGAGCTCCTTTTAATTTTTTCTATCTGTGTAATAATACACTTGCCTGTTGAGCAACGGTGACGATGTTGTGTATTCATGAATAATTCATTAGCTGAACCAGGCTGTCAGTAATAATGACAATGGTAGTGGGTGAGTGTGAATTCGAATAAAGCTGAGATAGGTTGGTAAAGAGTTGTCTGTAACAACGACGATGATGGTGTGTGTGTATATATATACATACGAATTTGGTAGAGGATGATAAAGTACCTTGTACTACTCTATTCTTAATTTGTGGAAGTTTGTATATCAAGCACCACTGAGTGGTGGGCGGGGTTCTGGCTATGCTGACAGGGAGTGCAGATAATTTGGTGAAGGTTTATTTTCTTTTTTGTGTGTCAATCTCTGAAACTTAAGATATGCTGAAAAAGTATAATATACCGCTATAAAAATCTCCCTGGGTTATGTGTCAGATTACATTTCAGAAACATCTTAAAAACATACAAGCTATTTAGAAATAGTAAATGGAGTGCATAATGCCGGTATTTGTGTGTGTGTGTGTGTGTATGTGTGTGTGTATGTATGTATGTATGTGTGTGTATGTATGTATGTATGTGTGTGTATGTATCTGTGTGCGTGTATGTGTGTGTGTATGTATGTGTGTGTGTATGTATGTATGTGTGTGTCGACAGAAGAAGACAAGGCTCCCATTGTTGTGGACGACGGCCAAATTGAGTGGGTCAGTGAGTTCCCTTACCTGGGCTCTCTGATCGCTGGCAGTGGCAGAATTGATGTGGAGATCGAGATACGCTTGGCCAAAGCTTCCAAAGCCTTTGGAGCATTGCGGCGAGCTGTCTTCAAGGATGCACATTTGTCTATGACCACCAAGAGACATGTATACAGAGCTTGTGTACTCACTGTATTGCTGTATGGCTCTGAGTGCTGGGTTCCACTTAAGAGACATTTGAAGAAGTTAAACACATTCCATCACAGGTGCCTCAAAGCAGTGCTTGGCATTACCAACAGCCAACAGTGGGAGCAGAGGATATCATCAGCACAAGTGCGGGAAAGGTGGGGAGATACTGAGACCTTGACAGCAAAGATAGCTAGCCGGCGCCTGGAATGGCTAGGCCATCTGGCAAGAATGCCTGATCATCGTCTACCCAAGATGTGTCTCTTCAGTTGGTTGTCCCAGACTCGCCCTAAAGGTGGACCCAGAAGGAGATGGAGGGATTTAGCTAAGACAGACCTTAAGACAGTGGGATTGAGTGATGGCTCCTGGTATGATAAGACCCTAGACAGAAAGCAGTGGAGAGATATGTGGAAGAAGAAGTTAGTGGAACATACTTGCAGGAGAGAGGAGGATGACGAGAGTGAAGAGCAGCTCACTAATGCAGCAGCAGTTGATGTGATATGTAGTGTATGTGGAAGGAACTTCGCACGGCCTGGAGACCTCAAACGACACAAGTGTTTACAAGAACGACAGAAACCAGTGAAGGACCAGCAAGGCGCTGTACAATGTGGAGTATGCCAGCGATGGTTTCGAAGTGCCGGCGGTCTTGCTGTTCATCGGCGCACCCATAATCCCCAGCCGAGTTGAGGCCCTACTCACCCTCCATTGGAGGGACGCGTGACCCGTTGTGGGCAGTATTGAGACAAGACAAGATGTGTGTGTATGTATGTATGTGTGTGTATGTATGTGTGTGTATGTATGTGTGTATATGTATGTGTGTATGTATGTATGTATGTATGTGTGTGTATGTATGTATGTGTATGTATGTGTGTGTATGTATGTGTGTGTATGTATGTGTGTGTATGTATGTGTGTGTATGTATGTGTGTGTATGTATGTGTGTGTATGTGTGTGTATGTATGTGTGTGTGTGTATGTGTGTGTATGTGTATGTGTGTGTGTATGTGTTGTATGTATGCATGTGTGTGTATGTGTGTGTGTATGTTGTGTCTGCTTTGTGTGGTGTGTGTTGTTTGTGTATGTGTGGTGTGTTGTTGTGTGTGTCCTGCTGTGTATGTGTGTGTGATGTGTGTATGTGTGGGTGTGTGTGTGTGGTCATCTGTGTGTAATTGTGTGCTGGTCTTTGTGTGTGTGTGTGTGTGTGTGTGTGTATGTGTGTATGTGTGTATGTGAAGAAAGGATACAAAATATGGTAAAGTGGTTACTTAATTGTAGTCATTAAATAAATGTATTCATTGAAAACCATAGCATATGGAGGTGCCCCATTTGAGTTGTATAAATACAACAGATGGCTATATAGAGTTAGCTTTAGCAGCTACAGCCCAGCGAGATAGGGCAGAGCACCTTTAGTAGGGTTGCTCTTTATTCTTTTTTTTTTTTAAAACACATTAACCAAACCCACAACTTGCCGCTTAGTACTCTTTGAGGTATACACTGTATCTGTCTGTTGTACATATAATAACTATACAACTTATCATGTCCTTTCATTTTATTGTGTCCCTTATTCAGGTAATGTTGAGTGGCAGGACAAGCAGAAGACCAGGTGTCTGGTCATGTGGAGGTCTCCACAAGAATGGGGAAAACTCATCATGAGCTGGGTGAGGAAATAATGGACACTTGACACTGTTGGGTGGGTGGGGTGAGGGGTGGAGTTTGTTGTTGCAGTGGAATTGCATGGAGAGAGTTGTAGTAGTACAATTAGAATGCCCACATCAGCTCTACTAGTAAAAGGTCTGAGGGTGTATTGGTATAATTACATATAATATTATAGTCAAGATTGATTTACTATTGTAAGGAGGAGATGGTTATTCTGTGGGAGGATGTCATGTGTATAAAGTTAAACGTGTGTGTGTGTGTATGTGAATTCTTGTAGGCTGCTAAGAATGGATTGGATACGAGTGTGTGTACCTTGTATGAAATACAATCTGGAGAAGACAGTGAGGGAGAAGGTAAGACTGCCTGTTTATATTAGACTCTGTCCTAGGTGAGTCTACACAGCCATCAGTGTGATAAAAGAATGTTTTTTTTGGCTAAACTAGATGACTGTATTGTAGCTCTGATGCTAAAAAATGTTGATGTTCATGAGGTAGGAAAAGGTGGGTTTAAGGTGCGTATTATTACTGTGAGTTCACTTGTTGAAGTGAAGGAAATCTATGACCCCTCCCCCTCCCCCCCCAGGCTATATTTAATGCATGCTACATAAATCCTCAATTAAGTAGAAGCACTGGTCTGCGACTGAAACTAGTGCTTATTTATCATCATAAGAAGATTCGGCTAAGCCTGACTGTGTCGTGTACAAGCATTTATTTAAATGCTTGCTTTTTTTTTGTCTCCATGGCACGGTGGAACATAAAAGTGTTCGATTTCAACGGTAGCTAATTCTTAAAAATTGAGTGTATGAACTACAGCTATGGCTGCATGCATTCCAGTGTTCCTTTGTGTCCTCCACACAGAGTCAATAAACATCCTCCAAAACAAAATAAGAAAAACCAATAGCAAGCTAGAGTCATAATTGAGGTTTTAATGACTGGAATTTTCAATTTTGTTTGTTAAATTCGTCCAATTTGACATACTATGATGCTTTATCCCTGCATTAATTATCTCTGCTCACTGGAAACTTTCCTGCATTTAGCTTCTTTTTCTCTTTTCTTATTTACTTTGGAGGATATTAATATTGAAGTCAAACATTTCTTATCATCCGTTTATTTACTTGACGAGGCTAGTAATTTGAAATATAAAACTGTGGCAGGCACACAGGGCAGTGAAATCTGGTGGATTGTAAAGCATTTTCCAGAACGATTGGGAGAGTTGGATTAATGATGATGAGAGAATGAGTAACAGATAGCTTGCCAGATTTATGTTCATATTGTGATGAATAAGTGGTCAAATTTTGAACCAGGTTATGCTTATTCAGTGAACAGTGAGCCATAGGCTGAATTTCTAGATTAAAGTTCTCTTGTAAAAAAATCATCACCCACTCTTTTAACTTCCCTAAACATAATTGCTTGCCAAAAAAAAAAAGACTTCATTTTTTTTTGTTTACAGGCGCCATGGATACTTCATACGTGCTCAACTCTGCCAGAGTATGAGATTATTTGGGTGCATATACTATGAAATGTGTGGTTTTATTTTATTATATGCCACTTTTGTAATTGCAAAATAAGGGGTCATAGGAATTTAGTGGTTTTTTTTTTTTTGCACTGTTGCATGCACTTTTATGCATGTGACTTTTGGACTTATACCCAATTTTTTTGGTAGATAATCTTGAAAAGTAGCCGCAGTACCAAATTAGATTGTATTATATTGTTGTTTTTGTTTGATTTCCAGAGTTTCATGGCATTGAAGCATGGTTACTGAAGAAGGCGATCCAGGTTCTGGCACAGGAAGGAAGAGCTGAACTCATAGCCAGTGCATCTGGCGAGGATGGTGACTGTGGTGTCAAGTTCTTTGGATGATGTGATTTATTTTTGTAATGTCTTCATGATCTTTTAATTCATTGTCATTTACCAGTGAACATTGGTAGAAATGTGGCTGCTTTTCTTGGCAAATGTTGGGTAGAAATGACTAGCTAGTAAATGTTGGGTAGAGATGACTAGTTAGTAAATGTTGGGTAGAGATGACTAGTTAGTAAATGTTGGGCAGAGATGACTAGCTAGTAAATGTTGGGTAGAGATGACTAGCTAGTAAATGTTGGGCAGAGATGACTAGCTAGTAAATGTTGGGTAGAGATGACTAGCTAGTAAATGTTGGGCAGAGATGACTAGCTAGTAAATGTTGGGTAGAGATGACTAGTTAGTAAATGTTGGGCAGAGATGACTAGCTAGTAAATGTTGGGTAGAGATGACTAGCTAGTAAATGTTGGGCAGAGATGACTAGCTAGTGTTGGGTAGAGATGACTAGCTAGTAAATGTTGGGCAGAGATGACTAGCTAGTAAATGTTGGGTAGAGATGACTATAGCTAGTAAATGTTGGGTAGAGATGACTATAACTAGTAAATGTTGGGTAGAGATATTAGTAAACCAAATATTGGACATTAATAATGATTTTGTTAATAATGATTTTGTTTAAAGTACTAAAATGCACCAGGATTAATCTAGGAGGTAAATAATCTAAACAGAACACTTACCAATCTACTCAGAACCAGCCCCACTTTCACTCAAAATCATCTTCTTAGTTCTTACACCAGTGGTTTCCAGTTACAAAATCGGTTGCTTGATTAGAATAGATAATAGTCAGTTTTTTTTGTTGAAAAGCACAGAAATCTGCTGGATATGAGCTAGCCAAGTGTTGAAAGACATTTCTGCTTCATTACTGTTGTTGAAAGGTTCAGTAGCTAATCAGATTGTTTAATTCCATCAAGTTTGTCTAGCAATAAATAGCATAGCTATAGGTACATTCCACATACACAAAAAGAACATTAGACTTGCCAGTCTGACCAACAGACTGCAGGCATAGGTAGCTATACTATATGTGACCCTGTACTGATACAGGGTCACATATAGCATATAGCCACCTTTAAAACAATTGTCTATTGAACAGGCATGAATAAATTTTGCTGTATTCTGACAAAGTCTTTATCAAATGCTCCAACACTTAATGGGTATTGGTGGATTTATACTTCTACAACACGAGTGCTACATATAGAAGAGTTTGTAGATATCAAATGACTTTACACATTTGAATCGTGTCACAAATATTTATAATAATTATAAAAATTACTGACTGAAGTACCAGAGAAATTTCTTGATGCAGAATCGTGATGGTGATGGAGTAGAAACAAAGAGCAAAGGAGGGAAAATATCCACATACAAACAAGCAGTAGAAAATTATGCTACAGTTAATCTTGCAATTTAACAAACAGTGAGAGAAACATGAATTACATTTGGTACTTGTTAAAAATATCACACGGGAATGACTGATGCTGACAGCTACACATACTAACACACAAACACAACAAACTCCAACATTAAGTGATAAACGAGGTCTCTAGGAACTCTCTTGCAGAGGAACGCTTTGATTTATCCCTAAGAAATAAAACAATAAACATTGCTGAATTTTATGATGTGTCAGTCAGTGATTTTCAAAATTGAAGTACATGTAAGTATAGTAAAACTTTGGTTGTCTGAACACGCTGGGACCGAGAGGGGTTCTGATAACTGAAATGTTCAGATAACCAAACACCATTGAACATGTACAATAAAAACACTAATGAAGGGGTGTGGTCAAGCAATTATTTGTGTCTGCATGTGCTACTATTAGCTGTTGGGTATTTGGTTAACAGAAATAATTGAAGTTCAGATAACTGAAGTTCTACTGTATATAATAATGAGATGTAATTGAAATATTGAAATCCTTGTTTTAATAAAACGATGCGTGAAAACTACAACCTACAGTAACTAATATTGAAAGTGACAAAAAGTCAACTTCCTTTCGTTGTCAAGAGACTAGGTAAAGTTATATAAACACCCTGCAGGCAGTAAACGTACTTGACGAAACAACGTGAAACAAATTCAAAGGCGTGCTCTGAGCAATGAGGAGGAAGGTTGGGCTCAGTAACATCAGTCACTATCTTGAACATAGCTGCAGTGGGTTCATATTCATACCATGGAGGCTCCGCCTTCAACATCTCCACCACAGTCGCACCAATGCTCCTATAGAATGTTGGTATATACACATAAGAGAGTGATGCTCGAGTCACATGCCAGCACTCATCATGTACCACCTGGTTGGGTGACGATGAAATGTATCACAACGTATTAACTCTGGTCATAAGTGAGAATTATTACAGAATGGATATAGACTATGACAAGTCTTGTAGTAGGGCGCACAAATATAACCACACTTACAGTAAAGGTTCCAAACTCTCAGTTTTCTTCATTTAATCTCTATTTTAAAACAACAAAAAACAAAAACAAACCCCCAAAACAACAGCAAAAACAAACAAACCAAAAACAACAACAAAACAACTCCCCCAAACAACAACAACAAAAACAAACAGAACAGCAACAACAACAACCAAACAAGAATTCTACATGCCTGCATTAACCTATTATTACCAGATATCTGCTCTGTCTGAGTACGGCTCTCCCTTGATTACTTCAGGAGCCATCCAGTATGGAGTTCCCTGCACTGACTTCATGCCGCCACGCCCACTGCGAATAGTCTACACAACAAACAACAATACAGCATGTTCATGAGACGATGTGACCTAGTGGTTTATGGTGGTTGAGAGAGAAGTGGTGTGTGGAGGATTAGTAAGTAGCACTATTGAGAATACAGCACAAATTCAACTATCTTTATGCACAGACTAAAATGAAAATAAAACCTGAACAATATTCTGGACAGGATGACAATTGTAACACTCACACAAGCAGGCATACAGACAATAAACCTAGGAGGGACTAAAACAACTTTCTTAGATTTTAAGAAGGGGGGCAATGAGAGTAAAATACAGAGCCATAAGAGATCCTTGCGGTGCTTACAAACATATGGAAAACTGCTGATCTCAAGTTGTAAAATCAAAATGTTCAAAAAAAGATAAGAAAAAAAAAAAAAAAAAAAAAAAAAAAAAAAAAAAAAAAAAAAAAAAAAAAAAAAAAAAAAAAAAAAAAAAAAAAAAAAAAAAAAAAAAAAAGAAAAAAAAAGAAAAGAAAAAAAAAGTGCAGGTCCAACAGGTTTCAAAATTACAGTTTGTTACACCAAATAGTTTTAGCACTGCAACCATCATACACATACGTACACAGCGTTCATCTTCTATCTTTGTATGCTACTAAAGTATACTTGCCTGGAGTCTCTTAGAAGCTCCAAAATCTGCCAACTTCACATTGCCATGAGAGTCCCTCAAAATGTTGGCTCCCTTTATATCTCTGTGTACAATTCTGTTGTCATGGAGATAAGCCACACCCTCCAGTATTTGTCTAGTGTATTTCCTGGTGAGTATTTCATTGAGAGGTCCAGTATCCCGCAACAAACGATGGATAGAACCCTGCAAGCCAACAACAACAACAAACCTAGCTATTTTGCCGTTTCAAACTCTACTATTATACAGTACTACTATTATTCTGAGGGTACTATTATTCTCAGAGCACTACTTTGTCATCCACTCACCCCAGGCATGTACTCCATGAAGATACACAGTCTACCCTCACCCCTGTCTGTGCCAAAATACAGCACGATACGCTCATGTCGGAGATTCTTCAACAGCTGCAGCTCTGTCTCAAATGATCGCACCTCCTACAATAAAATAGCAATGCAAATACAATTGATGGAATCCAGGGACTAACACACACACCCACACTCATTCCTCCACCCACCCATTCCTCCACACCCACATACACACATACACACACACATTCTCACCCGCTGCATATGCCAGGAGTCAGTGGTGGGTGTGCTATGGTCAATATGATCGATGTCAACCACCTTCACTGCCAACTCTCTACCAGTGTCGTGATCATGACACACAAATACCTAAACAAACAACAATAAGCAACAACAATCACCGCCCACTCTCTACTGCAGTTCTCCTCTCTTATTCTTCCTCTGATTTTATCCTCACCTGTCCAAATGCTCCAGATCCTAGGAGTTTCCCTTTAGACCAGTTTTCTGGAGCTGTCACTGCAATAATAATAAAATAATAATAATAATAATAATAAAATAATAAACAAAAACAAACAAACAAAAAAACAATAACAAATAACAAGTACAAACAAAAAACAAAAACAAAAAAGCGTAAACTTGTGATTCCTGCCCTTATCACAAGCTCATTAGCAAACACACCTCCTATCACATGACCAGACCACACCCACCCACCTACCATTGTGAGAGACATTGAGTTTGGCGAGGTTCTGTAATGCCAGATCTGTGTCGGAGGTGCGGATACGATTGCTACTAGAGGAGGAGGAGTCAGGAGGAGGGAGGGCGTGGTGATGCCGAGATTTTTTAGACAACAGCCGTGGGTCATTGAGTGGATATGTCCTATACACTACACGAATGCACACACAGAGTTATTTATTTGTACAATTCAATCTAGTTGCCCACTACCAAGGTGGAAGGAGTGTAAGCATTCAGTCTTGAATAGTGAAGATACAATGTGTATGAGTGTGCATTACGATGCCATCTGTACTGCAAAAATCGAAAAACTATGAACAGAGTTAGATACAGAAAAAAAAGAAAAAAAAAAAAGGGGGGGGGGGGCATTCTGTGTGTCCTCCTTCCCTTTAAATGAAGCTATATTAATCCCCAACTCCTACTACATACTCTATTACATGAGGTGTAATTTGATGTACTTGAAAAGAATGACTGACACAAAACAACAATAAACAAACAAAAAAGGTTTGTACAGTTGTAAGTGACTGCACTGGTTTTTGCTATCCTAAGAATGCCAATATTCTAATAGGTAGAGGGGGCTGGATCTACAAACTCTAATTGCACTTAACTCTATACATGTTAAATGCACTACATAGGACCAGTGAGACAATTTCCTGTATCAATCCCTGATGAATCATCAAACAATTCATCATCGTGGGCATTTCATATTCACCATGTGCATTCTCATTGTAAATATAATTCATTCTGGTTCAGTATCAGTCCCAGCTAATCTCTCAATAGGAGTGACCAGTCTTACGTGATTTAGGATCCACAGTGCCTGGGGCACTGTCATTAGGAGGCAGTCGACTGTCTCGCTCTCGTGGATAAGTCCTAGTGAGCATGCTCGGATGATCCAGATATCGCATATCTGCCACACACACACACAAAAATAAATGAAAATTCTGAAAATAAAGAGCCAATTGCTGTACGAGAGCATTAAGTAAGGTGGTCTCACCGTCATCATCTGGAGGAGGCATCATATGAAGTTCATTCCTCGACTGGTTCTCACTATTCAGACTATAAACAACAACAACAACAACACACACATATACAAACACACAATACATATCACTTGACCAAGCAAGTTTCAAGTAACACCATAGAACAATCTTTGAGTCTAGCATTCTTCAATACTCCGTACATGTTCCAAGTGTCCTCGTGTGTGTTATAAGAAAGTTTAGTATCTGTCTATGTACTGTGGATTTCCAAGAAAGTTGGCAATCAACTCTCAACCAAGCCTGGCTCATCATGACTCACAATAAACTGCAACACTGGCACCACCTTGACCAGTGCCTAACAGAAAACTAGAAAACAAACACAATGAACCCACACAAGTAACTCAAACACAATGACTTACACAAGTAACTCAAACACAATGACTTACACAAGTAACTCAAACACAATGACTTACACAAGTAACTCAAACACAATGACTTACACAAGTAACTCAAACACAATGACTTACACAAGTAACTCAAACACAATGACTTACACAAGTAACTCAAACACAATGACTTACACAA
>WLWD01005382.1_pt1 | contig 17502 bp, 7 predicted proteins | sample 6712731 | NCBI WGS metagenome assembly WLWD01 (sample SAMN12718690, study PRJNA576275) | sponge metagenome | isolation source: marine sponge | host: Mycale hentscheli | place: New Zealand: South Island, Marlborough, Capsize Point | collected 2014-11-01
AAACTACAGGATCGCTCGTCATTTGTGCACAAGCACACCACTAGTTATAGAGATGGTTCCATAATTCATTGGAATCGTCATCAGACTGCAGCAAATCCTTTCTAAACAATTCACTGTCTATTATCAGGAACTCCTTCTTGTTGAGTGAAGTCTACAAATGGCAAGAGGCTAGTAAGTATTTATGAAACTAACACATAATAATTGTTTCCAATATTTTTTTACAATAACAACAAAATGGTAATAAAACAATTATATCACAAAACAAAAAAAAATTAGTTGGAGATTACATAAAGCTACATACATTATAACAGAATAATAGACATATGATATATATTAATAATGGTGTATATAATATGGTGTATATTATAATGGTGTATATTAATATTGTGTGTAGTTTGAAAATTAAGTTTAAAGTCACTGTGTACTGAGTACCACAATAACAGTGAGTACAGTTACTATTACAACTGCTGCCACGACTACACCACTACCAATAGCAATACCTGGAATAATAAGTACATACATACACACATACACACACACACACACACACACACACACACACACACATGCAGGGTATGGAATATTTCATACAATAATAGTGTCTTTAGCACAAGCCAAGCAAGGTATTGACTTTGCTTCGAAAATAATGAAGCACCAAAGGTGCCAACCCTCAGTGCTATGATACATTATCTAGCTATTAGCTACAAATCATTTCTCAGACAAAAATAATTTGATTTTGCATGCATAACTAATAAGGTATTCATAGGTTGGTAAACAGCTGGTGTAATAAAACTGTTGATGTATATTTAAAATGCTGTTTCAACAAGAAGAGCTAGAATTATTATTCTTTTGCCACCTCATTCAATGGCCAAACCCCATTCACAATCTTTGTCATTCACTTTAGCTGACTATATATAGTTGACCTCACTTCAATCTTTTCAGTTGTGCAAGCCAGATTCACTAGAAGGCTCACATATATCTGACTCAAAATCTCTGAAAGTACCACATCCTGAGTAGTTCAGTAGCCACATAGCTACATAGTTACCGGTCCCCTCTTGCCGTGAACAGTCCCCCACCTAACTGAGCTTTATTTGTTCCAATAGTCCGTTGTCTTTGTTGTAAGTGTGAGTAATTGGTTTGGAAGAGTTAGCTATACGCAGTAAAAGAACCTAGCTAGAATACCTGGGGAAAAAAACAATAAATTTTGGCTGTTAATACTAAATTTATAAAATAAAGGTCCTCCTAGTGTTTTAACTAGCAAGTTGCAGCTGACCTGAAACTCAGACAGTCAGCAATTTGAAAGAATTCATGATGATGGTCTTCTTCTAAGTATCATATTATTTGAATGTGAGTGTGCTTTGATTTTAAACAAGTTAATTTTTTTGCTTTGGAACCTTGTTCATTGAGTTGATAGAGCGGAAAACTTTGTACTTGAGGAAATATAGAATATTGCCTCACTAAGCCACTAGTAAAGACCTTTCAGTTTTATTTGATCTAGCTATAGCTAATGCTATTAAAATAAAACCTAAAAATGAACATAACACTGCCCAATAAGTATAACTATTTTGAACTGTTTACATCAATTCTATTCTAGCTAAAAATAATTGCTTTGGAACCGTGTTCATTAAGTTGATAGAGCGGAAAACTTTGTACAATTGAATCAAAGTAGATTCTTGAAGCATAGCTTCCCAAATTGCTTTTTTTTTGGCTAAAAAGAAGCCTAACAATCAATGTGACAGCTCGCATTAGCTGCATGCAAGTTTAAGTGCCATCCAATATCCCAGATGAGCATTATTTCTTTTATCATGCATTATAAATTGCTTCTTTTAAACACCAGCTGTTTCACCTTGTCTGCAAGCATAGCTATGCAGGGTGCAATCACGTTGGATGTTAGTATAATAATGGTTAGAGCTTTTCTGCTTTTTTTTTTCTGAATTGTCATTTGAGTTTGTTTCCATTAATAAATTGCTTTCTGTATACATACAAGTTATGGAAGTATTCATTGACACGTGTGATCCACTTCAACATGGAGACCATCTTTAGTTACTTGCTTATGATATCCTAAGAAGTGTATATCTTTCTTCAAGCTATTTCAAGTAGCTACCCCAGTCAATCAATTCATTAATTTTATGTCACCAGCTCACCTCAGGCAAGAAGCAAAATTATGCAAGGCAAGAAGCAAGATAATGCAAGCACAAACCCAATGAAAAATTTTTTAAGACATTTACTCAGCAACAAAATATCAGTTTTCTGGATTATGAAGTTGTATTGTATAAATATTAGTTATTTCATATTTTAGATAGCTACATCAAATTTGTCATTACCACAAATATTGAACTTCAATTTAAAATTCAGTTTGCAAAAGCAAAAACAACAACAACAAAAATATAAACCACATAACAATGATCCTCTTTATTTAATGCACTGCAGGCAAGCCTTTGAAACTTTCAGGCATGAATTAATGTGATATCAATTGAGGTATGGTCTCCCCATTCTTTATGTAGTAGTGCCCCTTCTGGTAGTCTGCAAATCCTCTGAACATCAAAATTTTATGTTTCTGATTTTTTTCTTTAGAGTTCTCCTCTTTCTCTTCTTAGGGAAACATGCAATGTATCCTTTCTAGACATTGAAATAGGTGCAGTCTCATCTTCTTTCAATCATAAAATATCTTTCAAGAATCTTCAATATGCACAAGTGCAGTCACATTAGCTATGGCATAGAACCCACAATCATATTTACCAGCCTGAATTTGTGTTCCCATAAAGTTTAAATAAATTTTAAGAAATTTACTGTGTAGCAAGGAAGCTACTTTGGCTTTTTACATGCTCTCCTACATAATGATACATGCTATTGTATGTGGCACTAGCTGTTGAAGGCGGACATTCAATAGTGGATACAGTTAGCCAGTGTCCATTCTGATTATTTATAATTTAAACAAATTCTAAGCACTGATTCTTACGGAGCTGCTGATGACATCATCATTTAGCCAACCGAAGAGTAGACTTACATTGGTTGTGTTGTTTCATGTTATTTGAACTCTCATGACATCATTTTAGGAGTAGTTCCCTAGCTTAAATTGAATAACTAGTCTCTTTTGTCTCTTTTAGTCTTTGTAGTATTTTTAGTCTCACGCTTTAGTCTATTCTAGTCTCTTTAGTATTTTCAGTCTCTTTTGTCTCATATATAATCTCTCCTAGTCTCTTTAGTCTCTTCTAGTCTCTATAGTCCCATCTAGTCTCTTTAGTCTCTTCTAGTCTCTTTAGCTATTAGTTTCTTTAGTCTCTTCTAGTCTCTTTAGTCTCTGTATTCTCTTCTATAGTCTCTTTAGTCTCTCTAGTCTCTTTAGTCAGTCTCTTTAGTCTCTTCTAGTCTCTTTAGTCTCTCTAGTCTCTTTATTAGTCAATCACTTTAGTCTCTTCTAGTCTCTTTAGTCTCTCTCTATAGTCTCTTTAGTCTCTCTAGTCTCTTTAGTCTCTCTAGTCTCTTTAGTCTCTTCTAGTCTCTTTAGCTCTTCTAGTTTCTGTAGTCTCTTTATTCTCTTCTAGTCTCTTTAGTCTCTCTAGTCTCTTTAGTCAGTCTCTTTAGTCTCTTCTAGTTTCTTTAGTCTCCTCTCTAGTCTCTTTATTAGTCAGTCTATTTAGTCTCTTCTAGTCTCTTTAGTCTCTCTAGCCTCTTTAGTCTCTTCTATAGTCTCTTTATTGTCTTCAGTCTTTTTTGTATCACATAGAGTTTCTCCTAGTCTCTTTAGTCTGTTCTTGTGTCTTGTAATCTCTTGTTGTGTCTTGGAGTATTTAGAATATAGTTGATTTCATTTTCTAGTCCTTTGCAGTCTATTGTATTTTCTTTTTTAATAAAGTTGTTGCAGTCACTTGTATGCTGTTATACTATCTTACAGTAATTCTATAGGTAGTGTCTTTACACACAGATTAATGTGTATGCATTTATTTACATGAAACTGGATAGTTTGTATCATTTATGATGTTTCAAATAAAGTTGGGGTGACAACCACTATGGAGAGGGTTGTATAAGGCCCTCACTCTTGATCCCACTACAAGAGGAGTAGCTATGATTTTAGAAGTCTAAAGAGACAAACTTCTTGCATAATAACTGGCTAAAAGGTAGAGAGAGCTATATGAGGAAAATCTGGTACTAATTAATGAGAGAGTTGAATGAAAGGAGATGATTAGTTAGTGAATGAAAGGTGTGACTAAATTGATATACAGAAGTAACCTCACACACACTGGGGAGTGCATAGAGTGTATATGAAATGAGGGTCGAAATAGAACATTAATACATGCAATCACACACATACATGCTATGAGTCCAGCTCTAGTTGATAACAAAGTTCCTGGGTTGCCTTGGCAACCACTTTAGTGAGGGCTGGCCGGAACATATGTTTAATATTTTAGTGCTTCTGAGATACTACTTGAATATCATAATGAGCAGATCCATTATTTTGATATGAAGTCATCAATGACACATTGCAAAGAATAGCAATTATAACTTAATAGCAAATTTTTCTCATTCTAACAGCCAAAATTTTAATTAAAACTTAACCCGATGTTTCAACTTCTTGCCAAAGTCCTCTTCAGGGGTCAACTGAGGTCGAACTCTCCATGGTGATATAATAACACAATGTAAGCAGCAAGATTTCTGGAGGGTATGCTTACTGTTTATTGTATCCTGGAGGGTGAGTTGCACGCAGCATGAACAGCCAGCATACTGAAAGCTCTAAACCTATGTCCCTGTTGAACTTGTGTTGTCAGGTGTCATCTGTATAATGTAGAACTTCCTAGATCTTCAACTCACGATTCTTACTGACTCTGTCTACAACTCTTACCTCTTCCCATTTAATGGTGTAATGCTGTTGCCAAGCATGTTCAGCAAAGGCCTACCTTCTCATCACCTATCTTCCAAGCATCCTGATGTTCTTTCACTCTCTGCTTAAACCTTCTAGTTTTTTCACCTATGTATACTTTACCACAACTGCAGGGTATACTGTACAGTATGGATGACTCGGTGGTAATGGGTATAGTATCTTTGACTTTAGTAAGATGTGATCTTAGTGTCTTACCCGACTTAATGTTGTTTTGATGTCAAAGTCTCTACACACTCTCTGAATGCTCTCACTCAATCCTGCTATGTACGGAATAGTAAGAATCAAACCTTTCTCTTGCTCAGTATTTGTGTGATCTTTAGAAGGGAACTCTTTAGAGCCTGCCCTAATGGTTGCGTTGTCATAACCATTACTTTGAAGTACTTTGTGTAGGTGCTTCTCTTCTTCCTTCAAGTTTTCACTCATATTAGTTACCCTCCTAGCTCTCTGATATAAGCATCTCACTATTCCTCTCTTTACATGATTAGGATGATGAGACTTAAAGTGAAGGTATCTATCTGTGTGTAGGTTTTCCGTACACGGGGGATGTAAGCATACCATCACTCTCTCTCTCTTTAATAAGCAATCCAAAAAAGGTAGCTTACTATCCTCCTCTGGTTCCATGGTGAATTTAATAGGTCTGACAGAGTTTAAATGGTCCAACAAATGTTTTTCACTTCCTTTCATAACTATGCAAAAGGTGTCATCTACATATCTCTTCTATAATACAGGTTTAACTAAAGCTGAGTTTAAATCTTCTTCCTCAAAGAATTCCTACAAGTTGGCCACAACTGCAGAAACAGGAGATCCCATGGCTGCTCCATCTACTTGTGCATAACAGTTCCCGTTGTACCTAAAGTAAGTTGACCTAAGGCAGACATCTAATAATTATGTGATGCACTCAGGAGATAGACATGTTCTCTCATCTATTGTGTCTTACCAAACAATGGAGATATCATTTTAGATATGAACTTGATAAATTGTAAGATAGCGATCCAATGCAGGAAACTATAGGTCAGAGTGGGAGTCCTAACTTGTGTAGCTTTGAAAAGGTGGTCTACATCCAGTGGGTCTTAACCTGTTCAACATAGTAGGAATTTTACCTTCCCTTTCTAAGTTCTTTAATATACGACCTATTTTAGTTTCCTGAGTCTTAGTTGGATCTTTCTTAACAAGTCTAAAGAGATTAAAGAGACTAGAAGAGACTAGAAGAGATTGAAGAGACTAAAGAGACTAGAAGAGATTAAAGAGACTAGAAGAGACAAAGAGAAAAGAAGTGACTAAAGAGACTAGAAGAGACTAAAGAGACCTAAGAGAATAGAAGTGACTGAAAGAGAAAGAGATTAAAGAGACTAGAAGAGACTAAAGAGACTAGAAGAGACTATAAGACTAAAGAGACAAGAAGAGACTAAAGAGACTAGAAGAGACTATAAGACTAAAGAGACAAGAAGAGACTAAAAGAAACTAAACAGACTAGAAGAGACCAAAGAGAACAGAAGAGATTAAAGAGACTAAATAGACTACAAGAGACTAAAGAGACTACAAGAGACAATTAGTTATTTAGCTTATCCTATAAGGAATTGTACTCTATAATAACTTTTAAAATGATGTAATGAGAGTACAACTTACATTAATAAGCAACCCTTATATTAGTAACAATTCTTCATCAGCTTTAGTCAATTTAAATTTAGAAATTGGTACTGTCAACTCTTTTTAGTCTTTAGAATTATACTGCTCTACCTCAATAATTACATCAGACTTTAAGTTTTGGAGGGAACAAGGTGTTTTTCTCTGGAGAGAGAGAGTTGAATGAAGGTGGACTTTATGCTTTAGGATGGAGTAAAAGTGAGAAAGGTTGTAAATCAATGACTTTTTTGAAGGGATCAAAATAGGTCTCCAAAACAATTCAAGCAATACTAAATACTTAATTCTATTATTAAAAAAAAAAAACATTCAACTTTTATTCATTAAAACATTGTCACCTTCAATATCCATTGCTTAGAGTATGAGAAAAGCAGCATGCAGAAAACTCTTCTTTTTTTTAAATAAAAGTTGAAGTGCAGGTAGTTGAGAAGCAGTGAAATGACTACCTTTTCAAGCATGCCTTAAAAAAGTAATCCTTTTGGTAAAGCATGCAACCACCAACGTCCTACTCAAAAGCACAGCCTAGCAGCAACACTAATTTGTTAGCGCTAAATTATGGGACTAAAATGACTCACTTTCGTCTTCTATTCTTCCATTCAATGCGCTGGCTCTATTACTCTTTTCTCATTTAGTACAGCCTTCTCAACTATATTTCTTCACATTCTGAGCTCTTTACTTCAATACAAGAAAAATATCAAATCCGAAGTTGACACATGGAAGGGGGTCCATACACGGCAAGGGGGGATCGTGCACGGCAGCTGTGTTCTGCCATGTTTGGTCCAGGGGGGGGGACCAAACTAGGAGATTGCAGTAAGTTCCCCGTGGATGTGGTATAATTAATATTTTAGCGACTCATTTTTTTGCTTCAGCTTCGTGAAATGGAGTTAATATGCTAGCATGCTTTAATTTACTGAGTTAGAACACTTAACCCATGCTACCAGCCACTCTAATGTCCTCTCTATTGTTCTTCTCAGCCCAATTAGCAGGGGGAAGCTGCACAACTTTGCTCAATGTCAGTTGTCCAGACACTTTCCCACGTTGCGACTGGTAAAGGGTCTGGCTACACAAGACTAGTCTGTTACCTAATACCATCTCCCAACTCATATAATTACTAACAATTATTACTAATACTGCAGGTATCTGCAAACACAGTTGATTATTAATCTTACTTGTCAATAAGCTATAGTGGATAGTCTAATCAAGTGAAAGTATGACACAAATTGTACAAAAATACAAATAGTAATAAAAAATAGAGAGAGGGGTGCCTACAAAAATACAAACAAAAAGTTGCTGAATAAGCAGAAAATTGGTCAAGTGTTGCTTGGCTGAATGATTACGCTCTGCTGAGTACTACTATTACTATGACAACCACGATGATGATGACAGCTGCAACCAATACACCCACACCAATGCCGATTCCTATGGTAACACAAACTCAAGTTAAATAATACTGTGCACCATTTGTTTGGCTATCAATAATGCTTACCTGCAATTTCAGCCTGGGTAAGATCACTGCCTACACACACACAAACAAACAAATATTAACTTTCAACTTGCTCAGTCTTCCTAAGGTTGCAATGCCTCCTTATTTAAAGCTTCATAATTCAGATGCAATTGTGATGATACTTACCAAATTACCTCTCAAAACACATGCTAGTCACAAATAACCACCCATCTTAAAAAAAAAAAAAAAAAAAAAAAAAGAATTGACAGTACCAGCATAAAAACGTCCTTTTCATCCTCTCTCTCTCACACACACACATACATAAACACACACACATACATAAACACACACACACACACACACACACACACATTCTTGGTTTAAATCTAACCAAACACAATAAAGTAGTACAGCCATCCATCCCAAATTACAAATACTTTGATACAAACTATGGAGCAAGGGTAAGGAAAATCACTCAATTACTGTATGTGATTCAGTCATTTAGGTACTTATCCGCCAATTGTTAAATTATCCCAAGTCCCTTTAATAATTTGTCTATTAAAGAAATACCGCTTAATTTGGTGGAACTGACTTCTCTACTTCTGTGAACAGGTTGTCAGGATGAACTCACTTTAACAGGGTGGGGTGGACACACCTCAGTCAAAACAAGAGAAGAGTGTTTTGGAGGAGGACTTGAGGAGTCACTTGGATATGAGTGCATGCCATATGTACAGTTGTGAAAAAGAAGTTCATTGTTTATACAGTGAGTACTATCATGAAAGTGTATAAAATAAACTCTGAAAAGAAACATATTAGAGAAGGGAATTACAGGGGCACTGTTTCAACAGCCAAAGTTATGAATTCAAGAAGGCTTCTTAAGTTTCCCATATGCAACATTTTCATTGAACTGCATCTCTCTTCCTGCCTCGACTTCTTCATACATGACGTTGCCTGAGCTGCCGACTAGTGGCCTCCTCCTCCTCACATGTAGTTTGTAACCCACCAATGCCAACACTCCAACCACAACAGCAGAGATGCTCCCCATTATAAACGATATCACCACAGCAACGGCTGTTCAAACCAATAAAAAAGCTTCACATTAGAATCCAACATGAGTGACTATATGCTTACCGAGTACTAGAGACGATATTCCAGAATACGCTACAAAAACAGCACATAAAAGTAGGAGTTTTAGTAGTTGTTATTGTCGTAAGTTACCGTGATTATTTTTATAATTATAATAATTGCAATTTTTTTCTCGTTTAATAGCCAATATTGTTAATTAAAACTTAACCCGACGTTGACCCCTGAAGAGGATTTCGGCAAGAAGTCAAAACATCGGGTTAAGTTTTAATTAACAATATTGGCTGTTAGAACAAGAAAAATGTGCAATTATTATAATTATTTCAACCGAGAATGACTGAATAATTTTATGATGCTCTGCAAAAGTTGTAGATAAAATATAAAAAAGAGCGGGAGGAGGAGGAGGTGTTTGATTAATTGGTGAGACATCATTAGAGTAGTTCACTTGAACACTGGGGTTTGGGCATATCATACTTACACGTACAGTTAGTACATGATCTCTTTTCATTTCAGCAGCACAGGTGGATGTTCATAATATGGAGCTACCATACCAGGAAAAAACTGAGGTAAGTGAGTAATTGTGCAATAAGTGGCCAAGACTCACTGTCAGAAGTTTATATGGTACTTCTAGAAATAGGACTACAGAAGATGTCCTCCTCACTACACAAACAGGAGCTAATGTTTTGTTTGTAATGGAGTATTTTTTAAAGAGAATTAGTTTAGTTTGATCAAGAATAACTTGCTATTTAAGCTATAGTTGCTCCCCTTAGCTGGTAGCACGCATGCACACACACATGCACATATGCACACGCACACACACACAGCCCTGAACACTGCAGGGCATTGTCACATACCAAAACTTAATTGCCCCTGCAGCAGACATCCACACACTCACACACACACATACACACACACAGCCATACACACACACACATGCACACACAGCCATACACACACACATTAACTTACTTCGTAGTTGACATGTTGGAGCCACACCCGACCACACTGGTATCATGTCACTGGGTAAACTGCATGTCCTGAGACTGGCTCCACCCATTAACTCATAGTTGTCTGAACAAGCGTATAACGCCTGGCAGTTTATCTCAACAGAACAGCCACCTGTATACGAGATGACCTGGTTGGCTACAGCAACAAGAGCCTCACAAGTGGGAGGAGCCTGAGTCGTGATCCCAACCCCACCCATAGTTGCCGCATTAGTTGTTGGTGGATTGGAAGTCATAGAATCTGTAGTCATCACTGCAATAAAATCAGAAAAGAAACCTGTAGAACTGGGCATGTGCAATATACACCAATGATGAAGGTTACCAATGAAATATACAAATGGGATTTCCCCTTCCCTTTCCCCACGAATTTTCTTGAAGGACTTACTCACGTTTTCTCTATCCTAATACATAGAGAAGTCACTCAATACATACAAATACATTGAAACTACTGCAAAAATGTATTTAATCGAATTAAACACCATTGCAATGTATTAGACTGATTGATATCTTCCATTAATTAAAAAGTTAACTAAAAATATTAATAGTAAAACAAAACTAGTCTTTCAGATACTGTTGTGTTGCAAGCATACATTACTTTACAGTGAGAAAATTCTCAATTGAGTATCCATGCATAATTGAATAGTATTTTTTGTAGGGGTGGTTAAATATAGCTTATTTATTATATAGTAAGCTATATTTAACCACCCCTACAAATTTGATATAGTGTCTAAAACAGTAATGAGGAGGAGAGGGAGTGGGTGGGGGGGGGGGGGGGGGGGGGAGGGGTGTGGGAAATTTTGGTGTACTTTACATGTGTAATACCACTGTCTGACATACCTCTGACACAGGAAGAAGCTGCTGCAGACCACATTGTCGTAGTCCCGTTAACTTCACACGTTCTGTTCACGCCCCCTTGAACCGCAAAGTTGGCATCACAAACATACGTTGCCACTGAGCCTACCAAGACTCCAAAGGAGAAGGTTATGTCGCCATTGTCAGGGTCAGTCAGAGGGTCACAGAATTCAGCTGAGTACACAGAAAATAAAAGAAAATCATAAATGTGTCATTCTTGGACAATATTTTTGAAGTTCTGTCATATACTCTACTCAATAAAAGGCTGGAGAAGATACTTAATTGATTAGCTAGTTTAAAGTCATGACAAAATTTAAATCCAACTCATGTAATCATTTTTATATGTCATACTCATAGCATTCACAATTATTATTTCAGTGATATAGCCACTGAAGCTTCTGGTCTTTCACTGCTCAAGAAGATAACTCCTTTTATGATGTTAGTAGCAGAAATAATTGGCGAGCGAGACACTTACAGGGGTAACACAATTGAAAATCGGGGATGTTTGTTTATTTATTTGTATATATGTTTGGACGTACATATGTCATTTTGTACTTTGACCCTCGCATTTTTGTGTTATTTATGTGGTCGACCCCGTCCCAAATTGCACTAAACAGAATCCTCTGGTTTATCGATCAGTACCCGTATCACCCTAGAAATTGAATTGTTTACCGTTTTGAATTCTTTTGCGGGTGCAGTTAAAACGTGAAAACTTAAGGGACTTCCATTTTCCTATTCGAGTTATGGCGGTGGTGTCCAATGGCGTCTCTTTGTCATGGTATAAGCCGTGCGCAACAGTAATTTTACTTTACTTGAAAATACATTGTCCACTATACTACTGCGAAGGTAAGTCTGTGTAGGTGCATGTCCAGTTGTGTCAAAGCATTGTGTGTTACAACCACTACTTAGCTAAAGAATATCACAAAGAAAACTTTTAAATAACGTGTATTGTTTTGTTGTTGTTTTTTTCCTTCAATTCAAGCAGTTGTTACTATGGCACTGAAATCCCTTTACCGTGTATGCGAAATTTAAAAACTGGACCTTATTTTCAGTAGTTTCAGTGTTAGAAGTCAAAATCATTCATATAAAAATAGTATAGTCTTTAGGCTCGCTCGCCATTTGTGCTCAAGCACATCACTAGTAAAGAAGAAAAGAGAACAATGAATAGTGTAAGACAAGTAAATAATGAAGAAGAAAAAACAATAAATGATGTAAGACTTAAGTAAGCTAGCTACATTATCTGTGTTCTTCTGGCTATTTAGTTCAACCACTCGGGCAAAGGTTCAATGATTTTGCAACAATGGCTTCAGCTGGCAGTTCAAAATTAACTGCTCTTGATTTAGCCTATTTATAATTTGTAACTGATATACGAATACAAATCAATTCTAAAGACCCAGTGTTTCAATCATTCCTGATAATCATGTGACTACTTACTGCATTCATAGTTGGCAGAGTCCAAAGGTCGAGCAGGTGCAGTACAGTTGTCCACACACATGTTGTTCACTACTCCATTGCAGCAGTCGCTGTCCATGAAACTAGTGCACTCCATCAGTCCAGTATTACATAAGGAGGAACAAGCTACACAGACATATGACATAAATGATGAGACCCCATTTTGATATTTGATGCATTGAATAAGCCAAGAGTTTACACCAACTCCATCTCAAGTCTTCCATAAGAGTATCCAGTGTACAGACTGGACTGTCACACTTACTTCCATGTATTTCACTATCACACTTTCATGCGGTTTTATCTCTAACTAATGCTCACCTTTGTTTTTTGTTGTTGTTGTTTTATCCAATGCTATGTGTGTCTGTGTATGATTGACAATTACTATTAAGAAAACTAACACAAGGCTTTATGAGCCTAAAGATACCACATCAATCTCATACTAGCCTTTCAAGTTATTTAAGAATCGTAGCACACTTCTACTCACCTCTCCTGCACTACGTATCTTTCTCAGTTTTATACTCTTTTACAGAGTTCATTGGCGAGCAAGTGAAACGAGTGAAACACTATCAGGGGTAACACAACTTTTAATATATATATATTTCTGAACGTACTTATGCCATTTTTTCATGACCCTTACTAAATATAATATTGCCTTCTAGAAACCTGGTACAAAGTATATGTTTATTAAACATCAATTGATAAACCCTTGAGGGCCTAAAAATCATAATTTGTTTTCATATCTCTGGTTATTGTTGATATAGTTGTATTTTATTTGTTGATTTTGTACAGAATACTACTACGATTGGACAGTGTATAATGTCTGACCTAAAGATTTGTCCAACATTCTAACTTTTGTCTCAATTTATAAGACCTTGAGATAAGTTCACATATCTTTGTCAGTTTCTAGAATTTTTTTAGTATTTCCAAATAACTCTTAGCCCATAACTAGCTCATAAACGTTTCATCAAACACTGCGATATTTGAATTGAAAGATGTACACTGTTTCTAAAATTAATTCACCCAATTATATTTTGTCTTTTTGGTTTTCTTACCAACACAGTGAGTGGCATTGTCGAAGGGACTGCTCAGGCCGCCAGCACTCTGTGTACAGAGGCCACAGTCAGTCCTCAGAGGTGTGGTCAAACTACCACCATTTGGAACTGCAAATGTAGTTGGAGTCCACATGTTTGAGGGTGAACCACATGTGAATTCAAACTGTTGGAGGTCTGAAAGAATATATCACACATTTTGGGTAAGTTTGCTATAATTGCACATAACTAGTTAACTGTTTAATTTTTCACTGCAATTAAAAATAAAAAGGGAGAAGAGAGGGTAGAGGAGGAGGAGATGGTTTGCTGTTATTGAAGGTTTACATTTATTATTGTTGGTGCATTCCATAGACAATCTTTAAACATTTTAAGAATAGTGTAGCTGGCTAATAAAATACATTATTCCACCCTAGATATCTTCACAATGATATTTTTAGGTACATGACCCATGAAATAACTCAAGACTGCACTAGCTCACTACCCCTGTAGTTATAGCAACTGGCCAAACTTTTCAATTTTCTTGGTTTTACAGCTACCTGCCTCTGGTGTACCCTGCTCTTTACCCTGCTCAGCAGGGTTAGAGCAGCTGCTAAAATATCAGCTGGGGGGTGTGGGTAGCCCCTACAACCAACTTTACGGCTGTGAGTTACCCTTCCTCTAGTACTAACTACAGCAGTGAAGATATCTAATGTGGAATAAACCACTTATTACACTTGTCAGAGTGTTATGGCAGGATGTTTCACTCTCAGGCTTTATTTTCACTCTGCCTCTGGCTCTTGAAAATAAATTAGCCTGCTTGTGAAATATTTAACCATATCACACTCTGACTCATGTAATAAGTATTATTTATCAATAATTTGTATGAGTAAATAGCATGGTAACCATGCTATTCTGGATTAATAGTACAGTAATGCGATTGAAATAGCACGAGGCTAAGCTTTACAGGGTGCTATTGATCCCTAATAGCACAGGTTACCTGTGCTATCACTCGCTAATAGTAGGCCAGCTTTTTAAAAAGTCATTTGCAATTGTAGCTATATTAGCTATATCGTTCACTCACTATCTCCTTACTTCAGGATAAGTTTCGGCTGGAACTTCTATTTCAACCTGGGGCTCCTCCTAATCTGTTGAAAAATATTCCGTCTAATACCGGTAGAGCTTCTGTGGTAAAGAATGACATCGTCTCCAACTAGAAACTACTAGAGCTGTACATTTCCAAGGTTAACTCTGCACGCATGCGCACTTACCCGTGCTATTTCACTTAGCTACCTTGATATTTCACTTAGTTTCCACTTAGTTACCGAGGTATTTCAATTAGTTAAGCGCTATTTCACTTTCCCCGTGCGATTTCAATTGAACAGCGATTTTTCCCATACGTTTTTGAATGGGCAACTTACGTGCCATACTATTATAAAAATAATATTATCTAGATCTGACCGAAAAAAACTACAAAAAAAAACAGCAACAAAAGTGTAGACTTGTAAGTGTAGTTTGTTGTTTTTTTGTTGCTTTTTTTTTGGTAGTATCTCTCGTCTGGTCATGACAATTTGGCTACATAACTAACACAAAATAATGGTAGCTCACTTCCTGTAAGGGTTGGCGAATTATGCTCAATTTTTTGTTTTGTTATTATGCTATCAGTGCTCATCATTTAGTGATTGTGCTACTTGAAACCTCTTATTATGCTCACATTATGCTTGTAGAGTCCAAAGGTCACCTCAACCACATTCACAACAATAAAAAAAAATCATTATATACACATGACAAATTTGAATCCTGCAAAGGCCACTGTTGATATGTGAGTTGCTGGCAACAGTGCTGGATCTGAAAGTATTTAATTTCTTAAGAAGCGATATTGAAACCTTCAAATGGAACTGCCAACATCTTAAAGCAGTTCTCTGAAAGACTATCAAATTGTCACTGTTAATTTATTTTTTCCAAAAACTACCTTACTAGGCTCATAATTACACTAATTATGCTAGCATATGCTAGTATTTATGAAATCACTTATTATGCTAGAAATTAAGCCAGCATACTTCGCCAATTCTAGCTATTCCTGAAACGTAGAGACTCCAACTGTCCCGGAATCTCCAAAACAGGCCCAGACTTTTTTTTTTAACTTTGTCCCTGGTCCTGAAATATATCTCTATCTATCTCATTTGGCTAAAATTATATCACTGTGGAAAATTATCATTTTGTCTATTTTCAAAACAAAATACTAACTCCCTGACTGCACCACTAGTGAAGTACTCAAATGTGACATTCTTCTTTACCATTAGCTAATGGTATAAAGTCTCACTCAATCTGAAACTTTCTGTGCTGAGAGATATTTGTACCAGTCAATGTCCAAATTTGAAAGCAAGCCAGAAGCTAATCAAATTTAATGTTGAGCTACATGTAGCTATGTTGTCGTCATGACCACATTAGAGTTGATGAAATGTAGCTACTATTACTATATATCAATCAAGATTAGAGGCGCTTAGCTTACACCAATGGTTGGAACAACTTTCTAACATTAACACAGCGTATGAAATGTAGCTAGCTAAAAATATTGTTGTACTTACTACCAGTGCCAGGGCATGCTAAACCACTGCAACTAAACAATACAATCACAGATGCAGAGGAGTAGGTCCCTCTCGTTGTAGTGGTAGTGAGGCAGACCACTTGGTGTTGCATAATTGCAACAGTAGGGAGTTCAGAGCCTTGATTACCAGTGTTAAGGAAGACGGTTTGCAATAAAGATACCAAATTAGCGACTAGGGTATCAGTCGAGCAAGCCTCAACTGTTCCCACCCAGTAGGCTAAGCCTAGGAATAAAAGAAAGGCTCGGACCAGCAGCATTTTGCAGACACCCGATAACTTGTTCAGCGAAAGCGGAGGATACAGTTACTGTGCCGGTGTGCAGGACGGGCGTTACACCATCACGCAACCCCCCCGCGCAACACCCCCATCCCCCCACCCCCTGCTGGAAGGTGACAGGTGATAGAGCTACTCCCCCAAGTAGACACGCCCTATTTTCGTTTGTGACGCAATCCCAAGTTACAAACGGCTTCCTTTGGCTGGGAGCCAAGGCCAAGCTATGTAGAGCATGTTTTCTACAAGGGAGTATAAGTCAACAAAAAGAATGACACAGGAAATGAGGTTATAAGTAAGGCTGCTCTGTTTTGTTGTTTTGTTGTTTTTGTTTTTTTTCCTATATAGCGGGGTGGCCTGTACAATTATACTCAAATACTTTGAATCTATGAATACAGCCTATGAATCTATGAATACAGCCTATGAATACAGCCTATGAATACAGCCAACTAGTGCTCAGATTAAAATGGAACATTATTTATCTGTGTAAAACAAGCACCCTGCCTTGCTGCACTGTACTTGTAAGGCTAGCTATGTTGAATGTTTGTATTTAACTTTTGGAAATTGTTGCCACTCATCCACACATTTAGTAGCTACTTGCTCAACACGTCATCTAAGGACATTGAGATTGAATCTCAATGAAACCATCAATTTGTAACTCAGGCTTCCCAGAGACATAGTTATGGTACACTGGGAAGCATGGAGATAGAGGTGACTATTTACTTCCTCTGCTAAGAAATCACCGTTGTTATGATGAAGAGAAAGAAAACACGCAGGGTAATATTGCAATACACTTTAAAATCAGTGCAAGTTCCTAAAGAAAATGGTAGGGTTTTTTTGTTTTTTTGCCACTCTAAATCTATCTATTTTTTAATGTTTTCTGTTGTTGTTTTTTTTGTTTTGTTGTTGTTGTTGTTGTTTTGCTGTTGCTTTTAGCTATTTAGTAATGCATTTATAGATGCAGATTTTAACTCACTCAACATCAGGTAACTTCTCAATGATAATTAAACCATTTTTTGAAGCACTGAACTCAGACTCTAAATTAATATACTTCAATTGTCAGCATTTACTCTGTGAAACGATGAGCTATTGGTACTCAGGAATTCTGAAGTTAATTATAGCAATTAGAAAACTAATGTGATAAGCTATTTATAAGCATTTTGTTTTTGTTTTTGTTGCAGTTTTTTGGTGAAATTTATAGTGAACTAGCTCAATACACTGACGTAATAAGATGATTTAGATCCC
>WLWD01002242.1_pt1 | contig 17492 bp, 11 predicted proteins | sample 6712731 | NCBI WGS metagenome assembly WLWD01 (sample SAMN12718690, study PRJNA576275) | sponge metagenome | isolation source: marine sponge | host: Mycale hentscheli | place: New Zealand: South Island, Marlborough, Capsize Point | collected 2014-11-01
TTAAAACTTGAGTGAAATACAGTCATTTTTGTATTTTATCAAGATTTCAATCACCTATACCACAAAGGTAACCACATAAACCACACTATGGTTTTGTTTATATTACATTAATGTGTAAGACTACCGAGTTTGAGACTTCTACGATAAATATTTCTGAAAATTATTTTTCAGCTGAAGTTTGAGTTTTCCACTGGAAGCACTGTAGGTTAGTGAGTGAACTTCCACAACAGGCACTATTCTTCTTTTTTTTTACGCGATCATTTTTTTTTTTCAGAGGAAAAAGAATTGCTGTCTCCGCGATGTCAAGTTTTTATTGTGGTACAATGACAATATCGGTATACTGCCCAGCTCTATCTACGCCATAAAAATAGTAATTTAAATATAAAACTATTATGAGCTGCCCAGCTGAACGATAACAGCGGTAGCTAAATTGTCAAAATTGAAACACCCCATTTTATTTAATGCCCGTGCCACTATTATGGTACGTCTGGGTCAAAGGTCAGTTGACGTATGGCCACATGTATATAGTCGAATGTTGATCGGTTGTCCGTTTGATTTGCGCATGCGTGCATAAACAAAGTCTTGGTTAAAGCTGTGAGTAAACAGTTAAGAAACTATGGTACTTGGACTCACCTCCTCCACGATTTTCAATCAAACAATCTGCCACCTAAATAAAGTACGATGGAGCCATTCTCACTCTGTAGCTATAGCTTTCGGCAGGGCCGGCTGCGCATGCCCAGAATATCTCGGTAAAATTAATTTCAGAGCTGGACAGCCGATCAAAAATTGACTGTATATATCTGAAATTTCAATTGAACACGAACATGACTGAGCTTGCTCGATAATTACTTTTCTATCCCATTCCAAGTATGTGTTTTTGTTGACACTCACACAAACGCAACTATAGTTGTCCATCTCATTTTGATGAGTTAATAAGTTATTATATATCCGTTTAGGATGTGGAAAACATTATTTTGTTCACATTTAGAAGCAGAGTCTCTCACAGCTTTGCGATGTTTGGCTTACTGGTTGGTGCCCAAAAAGCGGAAAGCTGGAGGTCAAGAGAGCACAAGCACAGTTGATATTCCCCATCTTTTGATGGAAGGAAAGGTATGTCTTTATTACAGTTGCGTAATATCTTTATCACAGTGTAATTTTATTGATCAAGTTGAAATGTGAATATGATAGCTGCTCATGAAAAAAAAAATTGGCTTGTGGTTGCCTTTGTTAGAAATTTTCACTTGCACATTAGCTTTGCCCGAAGAGTGAATTTTAGAGTGAACATGTGAATTATTCTGCAGCAAGTATCTTAGACATCATGCACGAGCATGTATACACACATGCATGAGCATGTACACACACATGCACGAGCATGTATACACACATGCACATGCGTAACATGTCATTACTGAACCTAGCCCTGGAGACATCCACGTTGTTAGAGATACAAATATCAACTGATGGCGATATGTGTGTGTGGCCAAGTGAATTTAGTCTGCAGTCCGTTTATTACTTTTTTCTGAATTGTAATTGTTTGTATATGTATTATTTTGGTTTTCAAAGGATTATCATATCCTCTAACTCACTATGAAATAGGGCCTTGGTCCTGATAATTTGGTCGTGGTGCTACATCTATACTTTATAGCACTGCGTACACTGTAAAGGTTTGTAGTAACTTTTGAATAGAAAACCATTTTTATGTTTGTACCTTGGTTTAGTGGTATTGTACGATTAATCTTGTGGAGTTATGAGAATATTAGTTTGGATTATGATTCGAACCTTCAGCTATTAAATATCATAAAAATCCCATTTTTATGGAGTGTACTCTTCATACTGTTAACCTGCAAAATATATTGACAGTGAGTGCTGTCTGGAAATGTCAGAAGTTGTTCATCCCGTCACACGTCCCATGGGACCTTGGGGGATCCCATGGGACGTCCATCTGTCCCACACCATCAATTGTCTCATGTGACTATGGTGGGACCATAGAAAGGTCCCATTGGATACCCATGGCAATAGTACAAATTTATGAAATTTGAAGCTTACTCTGCTGGAAACCCCTCCTATGTGGTTGAATAGCCAGGCTTGCCCGCTGTGTTAGTCACATGCCCCCAAAGATGGGGGACTTCACCCCCATACCCCCAGTATGCTGTCACAAATGCATGCATCCAGCTATGGGTGGGACAGATAACATCCCATGGGATCCCCCCATCATGGGATGGGATGGACAACTTTTGGCAAAATATGTTTATGGCAACCGCTTGTCTCTTACTTATTTATTGTTAGTTTATTTTTTCTTCATTTGTTTGTATGACGTAGCTATCATGTACTGTAAAAAATGGACTTTAGCAAGATTGTTTGATTACACGCTTCAAAACACCCTTGTGCACTATTCTCAATATAGAGTGTTACAGGAACACAATACAAAGCCCAATGGTTTTCAAAATAACAATATATAGTACTGGTAACTGTTTTTTCGTATATGTAATAAATCAAGTGAGTGTATCAATCCACTCGATAGGTGTAGTAGGATCTATACTCCAATAGCCAGGAGTGTTGCAGTACATCCCAGCAAAGATGTGACTACAAATGTGCCCATTAATGCCTGGTCCTTTTTCATGTTGTTGTTTTATATCACATAACATAATATATTAGAATGTGTTCGCCATGTGACATAGTCATCTAATTAATGGTACTCTATAAGCGTCCGCACACTTTTAAGAAATTAAATAAAGGTAAGAACAACTTCAGACATGAAACAAATGTTAGTTGTAAACAAAACTAGTGCCTTCTTGTGCTGCCGGATTAATTGTATTGGTTAGTATTTGTGATGGGAATTTCCTGGCAAGTTACAATCTGGTAACAAACAGATAATTAGCAGAAGTGTGGTAGGGAGACTCCAATTTTTTATGTTACGAATGTCAATTCATGGCATAAATAAACTGGCAGATTTGAGTCGATAATTTTTGTGTGTGTTTGTGTTTCAGAGAGGCACACCACCAAGTGAGCTTGTTTGCCGCTTCACCAATCAGCCTCATCTGGTGAAACTAGTGGATGAAGATTTGCCTTCACAATATTATATTGCAGTGGAGCAGTCTATACAGCTAGAAGTAGCAAGCGTGATGAAAGGGGTTCTCCTACTTCTCTCTCTTCATTATGTTTACGACATTAAATACAATGAGCGAATCAAAGACTTGTATAAGTATTTTGAATGTAAACTTTTGAACATGACATCTTCATCCAAAGATACTGCTAATTTTTCAAGTATTACTAATGCTATTGAAAGCTATATCATTCAGGACTGATATTTTTTGTGATGTAGATAATCCTTTTGACTCAGTGCACTCTTTTATTATTTATCTCAGTAAACAGTTTTTTAAGAAAAAGTGTTTTGTGGGTATAGGTAATAATGGTATTGCGGTATTGTTGCACGAACATTTTTGTGTGAAATAGCTGTAATAGTACTGGCGTATTCATATATTCTTGCATGTTGTTACGATGGTTTAGGTGGCTCTATTTATATTTTATACTGATATAACGTTTAATTGTTATTCGCACTTAGTGCCGTACTAATGCTCTAATGTGTAATGTGTTACATTAAAATGTTTGTGCTAAATTAGCACTTAGTATGTCGAATCGAAACTAATTGTGGGTCAAATTAACATGTGTGTTGGATTAATACTAATTTTGTGTTAAATTAACATCATCTTGGTGTCATATTAATAAGTAGTATGTCAAGTTAACATTATTATGTGTCATATTAACATTTGTATGTGTTGGATTAATGCTAATTTTGCGTTAAAATAACATCTTGGTGTCATATTAACACGTATTATGTCAAGTTAACATTATTTCTGTGTCATATTAACATTATGTATGTGTTAGATTAATCTTATTCTTGTGTTAAAATAACATACTCTTGGTGTTAAATTAACCCTATTTGTATGTCAAGTTAACATTATTTCTGTGTCACATTAACATTGTGTTTGTGTTGAATTAACACTAATTTGGTGTTAAAATAACATACTCTTGGTGTTAAATTAACCCTATTTGTATGTCAAGTTAACATTATTTCTGTGTCACATTAACATTGTGTTTGTGTTGAATTAACGCGAATTTTGTGTTAAAATAACATAATCTCTGTGTCAAAATAACACTGTTCAGTTGTCAAAATAACATGACTTTGTGTGTGATATTGATATGACTTATTTGTTGTATTAACACCAGTTGTGCGTTGTTTTGACATTATTTGTATGTCATATTAGCGTAGTGGTATGTTAAAACAAGACAAAGTATTTGTTAATATAACAGTTTATTAGTAATTGAGAAATTTCTTTTGTGTTATATTGACATACTTTTTATGTTAAAATGCACCGTTACTGTTAATATAACATTTTGATTTTGTTACAATAACATACAAAAGAGGTGTTGAAATAACATCAGACAACATGTCAAAAAAAATGCATCAATATGACATTTATTTTGTGTTAAAATAACAGACGATTTTTTACTGTGTAAAGATAAAATTCCAGAGGAACTTAAAGACCTTCTACCTCACCATCTTGTTAACAAACTGGAAGCTGCTATTCTCTCACAGCATCATGTAGGTGCATGGGCTGGTGATTGCCTCATAATAACTGGGCCATTCTAACTACAGTCCCTTTCCACCCGATGGTAAATGGAAGACAGGAAGTGAAGGAGAACTGTACCACTTAGCCAAGCATTTCCAATATAATAATTTTCTTGAGGTATCCAAGTGTCGCTATGACAGCAAGATATTCCATAGACCTGTGGTAGTAGCTAACCTTGATAAGAAGGAGTACCTCAACCCTATGGCATATCCAGCAAAAGAGACAACACTATTGGATATTATACAAACTCGCAACATCAATGGTGTCGTGGCAGGTCTGTTTCTGAAGCTAATCCATTTCACTTTATGGAATTTTGGTACCTGGGCTGGAGACAGAATCATTATATGTACACTGGAATCTTTAGAAAACATGGACGCCTACTTTGATGCAAGCAATCCTGAGGATGTACTATTTTGCAAGGAATATTATATGAAACTTGTTTGGACAATGATTGCATAGACATGCAATTTTAAAAGAATTTTATTATATAATTCAACAAGTTATGATGAGTTGAGTGAATGTAATGGAGTAGTTGTGTCTTTTGATACAAGTCTATAACCACGCAATGCAATAGATTAGTATGAGTAATAGCATGGGTAACCGTGCTATTCATTAATAGCACGAGTATCGATTGAAATAGCACAGTCTTTACGAGTGCTATTGATCCCTAATAGCACAGGTTGTCCGTGCTATAACTCGCTAATAGTAGGCCAGCTTTTTAAAAAGTCTCTTGCACATTGTCCCCTACTAGAAACTACTCGAACTGTAGAACTGTACGTTTCCAAGGTTAACGCGCTCTACGTGTGCGCACTTCCCCATACTATTTCACTTAACTACCGAGGTATTTCACTTAGTTTCCACTTAGTTACCGAGGTATTTCAATTAGTTACGCGCTATTTCACTTTCCCCGTGCGATTTCAATTGAACGGCGATTTTTCCCATACATTTTTGAATGGACAACTTACGTGCCGTACTATTAGTGAAGCAATAAAAACAAATGAATGAATTCTTTTGAAAATATCAAATGCTATTTAGCATGTTGTGCTAAAACATTGCGTTATGTTTTAATTAAACATATACTGGCAGTTAAAATTAGTGACAAAGTCAAAATTGGAAAGATTAAAATTTGCTAGCTTATCACTCATAGTAAAAATGAATGCATTTTTATGTTAACAGTGTATTGCTGATTAAGTTCCATTCCCATACAGTCCAACTTTCGAATAAAGGACAAAATGGGAAGCTCTGTAACTTTGGTGAAGGAGAAAACAACTGGTGTTGTCACCATCATTATCATCTTCTCCTCCTGTTGATTAAAAAAGCTGGATTCCCTATCTCAGATGGATATTGATCATTTGACAGAGGTTAAAAGTACACGAACTAGTGATGTGCTTGAGCACAAATAGCGAGCGAGCCTAAAGACTATACTATAGTTATATGAATGATTTTGACTTCTAACACTGAAGCTACTGAAAATAAGGTCCAGGTTTTAAATTTCGCATACACGGTAAAGGGATTTCAGTGCCATAGTAACAACTCTCTGCAACTGCTTGAATTGAAGGAAAACAACAACAACAAAACAATACACGTTATTTAAAAGTTTTCTTTAGCTAAGTAGTGGTTGTAACACACAATGCTTTGACACAACTGGACATGCACCTACACAGACTTACCTTCGTGGTAGTCTAGTGGACAATGTATTTTCAAGTAAATACTGTTGCGCATGGCTTATAACCATGACAAAGAGCGCATTGACTTACCACCGACACTAACTCGAATAGAAATGGAAGTCCCTTAAGTTTTCAAGTTTGAACTGCACCCGCAAAAGAATTCAAAACGGTAAACAATTCAATTTCTAGGGTGATACGGGTACTGATCGATAAACCAGAGGATTCTGTTTAGTGCAATTTGGGACGGGGTCGACCACGTAACTAACACAAAAATGCGAGGGTCAAAGTACAAAATGACATACATACGTCCATACATATATACAAATAAACTAGTGGTGTGCTTGAGCACAAATGGCGAGCGAGCCTGATAGTTAGGTAACATAAAACTAAGTATTGTTACTATGTTTTAGCTTAGTTCATGCAAACACTATAATAGCAGTTATGACCTTTTATTTCAGCAAACAAGTACAAAATCCCTCTCTTACCTGATTAATGGTAACTTTGTAGTATCAAACATCTGCCATTCTGATAATCTCAATCACCAGTAACTCTTGAACAAGCTTTCAGCTACGATAAAAAATAAACCAGTGTTATTATTTGTAATTTTAGCCAACAAATATGGAATTACTACTTACCTCATTCTTGAGTATTGATAACTTCTGCAGTATCAAATTGAAGTTACTTTGACCATCTGAATTACCTTGAATTCTTAACAACAAGCTCTCACCTACAAAAACAAAAGACAATCAATTTTAGCACACAAATACAAATTACTTTCTTACCTCATTTTCTTGAGCAGTGGTAACTTTTGTAGTACCAAATTTGAGTCCTTCTGACTATTTGAATTTTCCAGTCACTGTTGACAACAAGCTCTTAGCTATAAAAAAGAAAGGCCAGAGTTATTTTGCATATTAAGCCAACAAATATGGAATTGCGTACTTACCTCGGCATCCCTCGAGTAGTAGTAGCTTCCTTAGCATTAATACTTTATGTGCTTACATACGCTTTTCAGAAGTAGTGATAGCTCTCTTAGTACTGACTACAGGTGGCTCTTGACAACTAGTAACAAGCCGCACTTAGCCGGAAAAAAGGTGAAGTTTTGAATTTACATCTGGTAAAGGGTCTTCAATGTCATAGTAACCGATCGAATCAACTTTTTGTTTCTTGAAAAGCAAGCATTTTCGCAGGAATTTTCTCACACTTTGGAGCTTAAGTATAAAGTAAGGCTTGCTTAATCCTGTAGTTTCAGAATAAACTGGGGTCAAGCCTAAAAAGCCGTGTTTTTTTGGAGAAAAACGTTCCCCGCGCGCGCGTTTAAGGGGCATACGTACCATCCCACATACATATATACATATAACATATACCCGATTTTGCATTATCCACCCCTAATACTGTCTCGCTCGCTTCGCTCGTTCGCCAACAAATAAATAAATAAACATCCCCGATTTTCGATTGTGTTACCCCTGTAAGTGTCTCGCTCGCTACGCTCGCTCGCCAAAAATGAAAAAATCGGGGATGTTTGTTTGTTTATATTATATGGACGTACGTACGTCATTTTGTACTTTGACCCTCCGTATTTTTGTGTTCGCTCCGCGTTCGACCCCGTCCCAAACTTCACTAAACAGAATCCTCTGGTTTAGCGACCAATACCCGTATCACCTTAGATTGAATTGTTTACGGCTTTGAATTGTTTTGCGGGTGCAGTTAAAACTCAAAATCTTATGGGAGCTCCATTTCTATTCGAGTTAGTGGCGGTGGTAAGTTAATGCGCTATTTGTCACAGTTATAAGCCCTACTCAACAGTATTTACTTAAAAATTCATTGTCCACTAGACGAACCACGAAGGTAAGTCTTGCGTAGGTATGTTCAGTTGTGTGAAAGTATTGTGCGTTTCAACTACTATTAAGAATATCACAAAGAAAATTTTAAATAACGTGATTTGATTTTGTTGCTTCTTTTTCAATTCAAACTGTTGCGGGAGCGGTTACTATGACATTGAAACCCCTTTACCTCATACGTTACTTAAAAACTCGACTTTATTTTAATAGCTTGAGTGTTAGTTGTTAAAATCAAATTTAACAATAGTGTAGTTTAAGGCTCGCTCGCCATTTGTGCTCAAGCACACCACTAGTTTATTTATCTGTTTATGGGGTACGTGAGACCTCTGTTTTCGCCCGCGCTTTTAATTACGTAAGTTAGGTAAAGCGTTCACAGCTCCAGTATTTTTCAATTAACAAGCTCTGAGAATCCTTAGTGGTGGTGGTAAGTCAATGCGCTCTTTGTCATGGCTATTAGCCTTGCGCAACAGTATTTTACTTGAAAATACATTGTCCACTAGACTACTGCGAAGGTAAGTCTGTGTAGGTGCATGTTCAGTTGTGTTAAAGCATTGTGTGTTTACAACCACTACTTAGCCAAAGAATAACACAAAGAAAACTTTTAAATAACGTATATTGTTTTGTTGTAGTTGTTTTCCTTCCAAGCAGTTGCAGAGAGTTGTTACTATGGCGCTGAAATCACTTTACCCTGTATGCTAAATCAGTAAAAAAAAACTGGACCTTATTTTTAGTAGCTTCAGTGTTAGAAGTCAAATCATTCATATAAGTCTTTAGGCCTGAAAATACATTGTCCACTAGACTACTGCCAAGGTAAGTCTGTGTAGGTGCATGTCCAGTTGTGTCAAAGCATTGTGTGTGTTACAACACTATTAGCTAAAGAATATCACAAAGAAAACTTTTAAATAACGTGTATTGTTTTGTTGTTGTTATTTTTTCCTTCAATTCAAGCAGTTGCAGGGAGTGGTTACTATGGCACTGAAATCCCTTTACCCTGTATGCTAAATTAAAAAACTGGACCTTATTCAGTGTTAGAAGTCAAAATCATTCATATAAAAATAGTATAGTCTTTAGGCTCGCTCGCCATTTGTGCTCAAGCACATCACTAGTTTATTTATCTGTTTATGGGGTACGTGAGACCTCTGTTTTCGCCCGCGCTTCTAATTACGTAAGTTAGGTAAAGCGTTCACAGTTCCAGTATTTTTCAATTAACGAGCGCGGAGAATCCTTGCACTGCCTTACGTAACTTTGTTTCAACCAAAAAGTTTATAGCTACTCTCTTCTTGAAACAATTGTGAAGTCTTTGTCAAGCTGCGCTTCTTTGCCACTGCTTTCGAAGTTTATTCAGGTAATTTTGTTATTGTTACTACAATGCATGGGGGGTCCACTTCCGTAGTCTGGGATCAGATTTTCTGATGCTAACTGAGAATGGAAAGGGTTACACTGTGCACTACAGTTAGATGTAATTTCTGTCCTATTTTTCTGTAAAAAGAGTCTGCTCGCTCGCCATGCATTTGCGCTATTCGAGCGCACCACTAGTTGGCGAGCGAGCGTAGCGAGCGAGACACTTACAGGGGTAAAAATGAAAAAATCGGGGATGTTTGTTTATTGGCGAGCGAGCGTAGCGAGCGAGACAGTATTAGGGGTGGATAATGCAAAATCGGGTATATGTTATATATATGTATGTATGTATGGATGGTACGTATGCTCTTTAAACGCGCGCGCGGGGAACTTTTTTCTCCTAAAAACACGGCTATTTAGGCTTCACTCCAGTTTATTCTGAAACTACAGCATTAAGCAAACCTTACTTTATACTTAAGCTCCAAAGTATGAGAAAATTCCTGCTAAAACGCTTGTTTTCAAGACACAAAAAGTTGATTCGACAGGTTACTATGGCATTGAAGACCCTTTTCCAGACTTAATTTCAAAACTTCGCCGTTTTATGGGGGATACGGAGTGCCGGTTGTTGGTTGTCAAGAGCCGTTGGTAGTCAGAATACCGTAGTATTAATGCTATGGAAGCTACTACTACTCGAGGGAAGCTGAGATAAGTACGCAATTCCATATTTGTTAGCTAAATATGCAAAATTAACTCTGGCCTTTCTTTTTTGTAGCTAAGAGCTAGTCAACAGTGACTGGTAAATTCAAATAGTCAGATTGGCTCAAATTTGGTACTACAAAAGTTACCACTGCTCAAGAAAATGAGGTAAGAAAGTAATTTTGTATTTGTGTGTTAAAATTGATTGTCTTTTGTTTTTGTAGGTGAGAGCTTGTTGTCAAGAATTCAAGGTAATTCAGATGGTCAAAGTAACTTCAATTTGATACTACAGAAGTTATCAATACTCAAGAATGATGTAAGTAGTAATTCCATATTTGTTGGCTAAAATTACAAATAATAACAACACTGGTTTATTTTTTATCGTAGCTGAGAGCTTGTTCAAGAGTTACTGGTGACTGAGATTATCAGAATGGTTGATGTTTGATACTACAAAAGTTGGTAAGAGAGTGATTTCGTATTTGTTTGCTGAAATCAAATGTCATAACTGCTATTATAGTGCTTGCATGAAGTAAGCTAAAACATAGTAACATTTTATGTTACCTAACCATCAGGCTCGCTCGCCATTTGTGCTCAAGCACACCACTAGTATATATGTATGTATGTATGGATGGTACGTATGCTCTTTAAACGCGCGCGCGGGGAACGTTTTTCTCCTAAAAACACGGCTATTTAGGCTTGACTCCAGTTTATTCTGAAACTACAGCATTAAGCAAACCTTACTTTATACTTAAGCTCCAAAGTATGAGAAAATTCCTGCTAAAACGCTTGTTTTCAAGACACAAAAAGTTGATTCGACAGGTTACTATGGCATTGAAGACCCTTTTCCAGACTTAATTTAAAAAATTCGCCGTTTTATGGGTGATACGGAGTGCCGGTTGTTGGTTGTCAAGAGCCGTTGGTAGTCAGAATGCCGTAGTATTAATGCTATGGAAGCTACTACTTCTTGAGGGAAGCTGAGATAAGTACGCAATTCCATATTTGTTAGCTAAATATGCAAAATTAACGCTGGCCTTTCTTTTTTGTAGCTAAGAGCTAGTCAACAGTGACTGGTAAATTCAAATAGTCAGATTGGCTCAAATTTGGTACTACAAAAGCTACCACTGCTCAAGAAAATGAGGTAAGAAAGTAAATTTGTATTTGTGTGCTAAAATGATTGTCTTTTGTTTTTGTAGGTGAGAGCTTGTTGTCAAGAATTCAAGGTAATTCAGATGGTCAAAGTAACTTCAATTTGATACTACAGAAGTTATCAATACTCAAGAATGATGTAAGCAGTAATTCCATATTTGTTGGCTAAAATTAATAATAATAACACTGGTTTATTTTTTATCGTAGCTGAGAGCTTGTGCAAGAGTTACTGGTGATTGAGATTATCAGAATGGTTGATGTTTGATACTACAAAAGTTACCATTAATAAGGTAAGAGAGTGATTTTGTATTTGTTTGCTGAAATCAAATGTCATAACCGCTATTATAGTGTTTGCATGAAGTAAGCTAAAACATAGTAACATTTTATGTTATCTAACTATCAGGCTCGCTCGCCATTTGTGCTCAAGCACACCACTAGTAGTTATGCCATGGCCAACGAGGGGTTATGGAATATAACCGTCCCGATCCCGAGGGCGAAGCCCGAGGGATAAGGGCGGTGATATTCCATAACCCAGATGTTGCCATGGCACAACTGTTTTATACCATAGTTGCTGCTACTACTACTCTCTCATATCCACCTATATGGGACCAGCCCTACCACATATAACTCTCCTGCAGCTCTCATACCACAGGAATTTACCACAGCTAGCTGCTTTACTGCTTACTGCTGAGCAGCCCAGGTAGAGTTAGATCTGGATATAACAGCTGGCAGCTACAATGCTAAAGTAAACTTGCTAAAGTAAACTTGCTAAAGTAAACTTTCTGGCGTGCTTCAATTGAATTTTAATTGAATTTTAATTTTGGGCCGGAAACACGGAAGAATTCGCTTGACACCAGGAAAATATCATAGCCCCAGGAAGAATTCGCTTGACACCGGGAAAATATCATAGCCCCAGGAAAAATCACCGGGAAAATATCACTTTTAATCCATGGGTGTTACCGCAGCAACCATGGTATAAATACATATAACATATACCCGATTTTGCATTATCCACCCCTAATACTGTCTCGCTCGTTTCTCGCTCGCCAACTAGTGATGTGCTTGAGCACAAATGGCGAGCGAGCCTAAAGACTATACTATTTTTATATGAATAATTTTGACTTCTAACACTGAAGCTACTGAAAATAAGGTCCATTTTTTAAATTTCGCATACACGGTAAAGGGATTGCAGTGCCATAGTAACAAACTCTCTGCAACTGCTTGAATTGAAGGAAAACAGCAACAACAAAACAATACACGTTATTTAAAAGTTTTCTTTAGCTAAGTAACACACAATGCTTTGACACAACTGGACATGCACCTACACAGACTTACCTTCGCAGTAGTCTAGTGGACAATGTATTTTCAAGTAAATACTGTTGCGCACGGCTTATAACCATGACAAAGAGCGCATTGACTTACCACCGACACTAACTCGAATAGAAATGGAAGTCCCTTAAGCATAGGTGCCAACTTTCCAGAATCTATTTCAGGGACAAAAACCACACCCTGGCCACACCCACAATGACATAATTTTTAATGACATCATCTATGCACAAATTTAAAATTACAATAGCTGTGTTCTTCTTCTTCACCATTAAAATAAAAGCAATTTTGCTGTAGCAGCTAGCTTTAGCCTTTTACTTGTGGCATGTTTATAGTTAGTGTGATTACTAGTAGCTTTGATTAGGTCTAGACAGCCAGCTGGCTAGCACAGCTATAAGTAAATAACCAAGGGCTACTACTTCACTATAGTATGTCCAAGTTGAGCAGATAATGTACAGCAGATGGAAAACTGGTGAGGCTTTCTTCTGAAGAGACAGGATTAAAATCAGTCGATTCTACCTACTGTGTCCCAAGAAATATTCTGATATTCACAGGAGTCAGCAGTACAGCACTGTTAACTTGTAGCTAAAGCTACTAAACTTTCTTGTTAAATAAAGTTAATCAATTGTTTCATTTACTTATATGTATATGAAAATTGATGAAATGATAAAATTGTGATCCGAGTTGAAGGTGGAGTGCTGCCTGAGTTGGTCCTAATCCTTACAATAAACGGCATCTATAGTAGTGAAGAAAAGGAATTGGCATAAACACGGCTCTGACAAGCACACAATTTAACAGCAAACAGCTTAAGTGTGGCTGTATTACAAGTTGCTAGCTAAATGATAGCTATAATCACTGTGATATTTGCTAAACGGCAGTTGATATTGAACAGGTAGACAAATAATCTTACCTACATCCTATCAGGTGGTCCTGTACCCTCTGTGACAACAGGGCACTCTGTCTATCCTGTTTCCACACTCGCAACCTAAGCTAATCGCGACGCAAAGCTAGAAACGCAGCAATCTGAGAAGAAGCCATTGTTTACAAAATTCTTAATGGAGACTGCCGCGTGATCAATTGAGCCATATACCGCGTGACTAAAAGCGGGCGTGTGGTTTTTCTATTCCCATAGACTTTTGTATTGAGTTTTGGAATAGCACTATCTCTCCGGTTTTGGAATATACTGAGGTAATATTTTTAACCGCTTCGGCGCGAGCTTTCCAATGGTGCTAACCCCGGATGCGTAGCTGCGTCCGTTCTAAAGTTATTCAAGTTTTTCTTGCGGCCAACTCAACCTGCAGGCTTCCCGGACATACCATAGAGCTATTTTGCACTTTCCGGGACTCCGTAACCATGACAAGAGCGCATTGACTTACCACCGCAACTAACTCGAATAGAAATGGATGTCCCTTAAGTTTTCAAGTTTTAGCTGCACCCGCAAAAGAATTCAAAACGGTAAACAATTCAATTTCTAGGGTGATACGGGTACTGATCGATAAACCAGAGGATTCTGTTTAGTGCAATTTGGGACGGGGTCGACCACATAACTAACACAAAATCGCGAGGGTCAAAGTACAAAATGACATACATACGTCCAAACATAACTATATACAAATAAACTAGTGGTGTGCTTGAGCACAAATGGCGAGCGAGCCTTAAACTACACTATTGTTAAATTTGATTTTAACAACTAACACTCAAGCTACTAAAATAAAGTCGAGTAATTAAATTACGTATGCGGTAAAGGGGTTTCAATGTCATAGTAACCGCTCCCGCAACAGTTTGAATTGAAAAAGAAGCAACAAAATCAAATCACGTTATTTAAAATTTTCTTTGTGATATTCTTAATAGTAGTTGTAACGCATAATACTTTCACACAACTGAACATACCTACGCAAGACTTACCTTCGTGGTAAGTCTAGTGGACAATGAATTTTTAAGTAATTACTGTTGAGTAGGGCTTATAACTGTGACAAATAGCTATAACTTAGCACCGCCACTAACTCGAATAGAAATGGAGCTGCCATAAGTTTTTGAGTTTTAACTGCACCCTAAAACAATTCAAAGCAGTAAACAATTCAATTTCTAAGGCGATACTGGTAATGGTCGCTACACCGGAGGATTCTGTTTAGTTAAGTTTGGGACGGGGTCGAACGCGGAGCGAACACAAAAATACGGAGGGTCAAAGTACAAAATGACATACGTACGTCCATATATATAAACAAACAAACACCCCCGATTTTCAATTGTGTTACCCCTGTAAGTGTCTCGCTCGCTACGCTCGCTCGCCAACTAGTGATGTGCTTGAGCACAAATGGCGAGCGAACCTAAAGACTATACTATTTTTATATGAATGACTTTGACTTCTAACACTGAAGCTACTGAAAATAAGGTCCAGTTTTTAAATTTCGCATACATGGTAAAGGGATTTCAGTGCCATAGTAACAACTCTCTGCAACTGAATTGAAGGAAAAAAACAACAACAAAACAATACACGTTGTTTAAAAGTTTTCTTTGTGATATTCTTTAGCTAAGTAGTGGTTGTAACACACAATGCTTTGACACAACTGGACATGCACCTACACAGACTTACCTTCGCAGTAGTCTAGTGGACAATGTATTTTCAAGTAAATACTGTTGCGCACGGCTTATAACCATGACCAAGAGCGCATTGACTTACTACTCACCAAAAAAAAAAAAAAGAACTAACTCAATAGAAAGGAAGTACCCCGCTTCAAGAACTGCACCAGAAAAAGATTCAAAACGGTAAACCATTCCATTTCTAAGGGTGATACGGGTACTGATCGACACACCAGAGGATTCTGTTTAGTGCATTTGGGACGGGGGTCGACCACATAACTAACACACCAACGCGAGGGTCAAGTACAAAATGACATACGTACTTCCAACTATATACAAATAAACTGTGATGTGTCTTGATCACAATCAAATGGCGATCGAGCCTAAAGACTATAATATTTTAACTATTTTTATATGGGAAGGAATTTTTGACTTCGAACACTGATGCTACTGAAAATAAGGTCCAGTTTTTAAATTTCGCATGCATGGTAAAAGGGATTTCAGTGCCATATAAGAACTCTCTGCAACCGCTTGAATTGAAGGGAAAAAACAACAACAAAACAATACACGTTATTTAAACGTTTTCTTTGTGATATTCTTTAGCTAAGTAGTGATTGTAACACACAATGCTTTGACACAACTGGACTTGCACCTACAGACTTACCTTCGTGGTAGTCTAGTGGACAATGTATTTTCAAGTAAATACTGTTGCGCACGGCTTATAACTATGACAAAGAGCGCATTGACTTACCTCCGCCACTAACTGGAATAGAAATGGAAGTCCCTTAAGTTTTCAAGTTTTAACTGCACCCGCACCGCAAAAGAATTCAAAACGGTAAACAATTCAATTTCTAGGGTGATACGGGTACTGATCGATAAACAAGAGGATTCTGTTTAGTGCAATTTGGGATGGGGTCGACCACGTAACTAACACAAAAAACGCGAGGGTCAAAGTACAAAATGACAGACGTACGTCCAAACATATATACAAATAAACAAACATCCCCGATTTTTTCATTTTTACCCCTGTAAGTGTCTCGCTCGCTATGCTCGCTCGCCAACTAGTGGTGTGCTTGAGCACAAATGGCGAGCGAGCCTTAAACTACACTATTGTTAAATGATTGATTGTAACAACTAACACTCAAGCTACTGAAATAAAGTCGCGTTATTAAATTATTAAATTACGTATGCGGTAAAGGGGTTTCAGTGTCATAGTAACCGCTCCCGCAACAGTTTAAATTGAAAAAGAAGCAACAAAATCAAATCACGTTATTTAAAATTTTCTTTGTGATATTCTTAATAGTAGTTGTAACGCACAATACTTTCACACAACTGAACATACCTACGCAAGACTTACCTTCGTGGTAAGTCTAGTGGACAATGAATTTTTAAGTAGATTAGGGCTTATAACTGTGACACAAATAGCGTATTAACTTACCACCGCCAATAACTCGAATAGAAATAGAGCTGCCATAAGTTTTTGAGTTTTAACTGCACCCGCAAAACAATTCAAAGCCGTAAACAATTCAATTTCTAAGGTGATACGGGTAATGGTCGCTAAACCAGAGGATTATGTTTAGTTCAGCGAGCGAGCGAAGCGAGCAAAGCTGACTATCAGTCGTGTTCAATTGAGATTTCAGATATATATTATAATTGGCGACCGAGCGTAGCGAGCGAGACACTTACAGGGGTAACACAAATGAAAATCGGGGATGTTTATTTGTTTATATATATGTTTGGACGTACGTAAGGCATTTTTGTACTTTGACCCTCGCGTTTTTGTGTAAATTCGGTGGTCGACCCCGTCCCAAACTTCACTAAACAGAATCCTCCGTTTATCGATCAGTACCCGTATCACCCTAGAAATTGAATTGTTTACTGTTTTGAATTCTTTTACGGGTGCAGTTAAAACGTGAAAACTTACGGGACTTCCATTTCTGTTCGAGTTAGTGGCAGTGGTAAGTCAATGCACTCTTTGGCATGGTTATAAGCCGTACGCAAATGCATTGTCCACTAGACTAACCCCGAAGGTAAGTCTTGTATAGGTGTGTCCAGTTGTGTCAAAGCATTGTGCTTTACAGCCACTATTTAGCTAAAGAATATCACAAAGAAAACGTTTAAATAGCGTGTATTGTTTTGTTGTTGTTGTTTTCCTTCAATTCAAACAGTTGCATCGAGTTGTTACTATGGTACTGATATCCCTTTACAGTGTATGCCTAATATAAAAACTGGACCTTATTTTCAGTAGCTTCAGTGTTGGAAGTCAAAAT
>WLWD01000755.1_pt1 | contig 17479 bp, 3 predicted proteins | sample 6712731 | NCBI WGS metagenome assembly WLWD01 (sample SAMN12718690, study PRJNA576275) | sponge metagenome | isolation source: marine sponge | host: Mycale hentscheli | place: New Zealand: South Island, Marlborough, Capsize Point | collected 2014-11-01
GGTGTCACATAGTAAGGCGATGAGCATTCGTGTGAAGTAAATACAACAAATGATACACTTAAGGCGTTTGCCATTGCTAAAGGCATGGTGTTACCAAGTTCACAATCATAAAAATAGTTTTGTTTGAATGAATTTGCCCAAAATTCAAACTGAGATGTGTCAGTTATGAATTCTTCATATATGTGTCTTTGAGTACCCATCCATTCCTCTACTATTAAAGTCCTTAGTCTTGCAACCAATTCTGTGATTGGTGCAGCGTGAGAAAGACCTAGTTGTTCAACAGTTTCTGGAGAGAAGTAGCTCAACTCTAAGGCAACTGAAGTGAAAAAACAATTGCCATCTCTTGGAACACTTATTTTAGAAAATTTCCAAGAACTCAAAACTTGTTGTAGACGCTGATCATGTGTATCTTTCTGTTTTTGCTTCACAGCTGACAAGACTGGAATGACCTGAGCATATTGGATACATTTCCACAATTGAGCAGCTGTACTTGAATTACCACTCATAACAGTCATTAATTGGTACTGTTGCACTGACTGCTGAAGTAAACGAATGATGGAACCAGAATCAATTAATTCTTCATCAAAACTGTTTTCTTGGTGCCATGTAAAATCTCTGCTAATTGAACAAGTGTTTACAACTCCCATAGGCTCAAAAGGTGGGTGTGAGCTGCATGATATTATAGGTCTTACAATTTTCTTTCGAGCAGTTCCTTCACTGTTGTTAAACTGATAGATTATCACCATCATTAGTGCATAAGCTACAAGAACTCCGACCCTACTTCGATGAAAAAAAGTTCTGATATATCGATGGAATGCTTCATTTCGATTGGTGCCACAACCAACTGGAATATCACTAAGGCAGCCTTTTTTATATGTACTTTGAGTTTTTCAATTTCATGCAGTGCAGCTATACTAAGGACATGGTTACTGTCATACACAATGTTCTCCCATCGATGAACAAACGAATTCAAATTGGCTAGCATCTTTGCAGAACATGGAGTTGACCTTGTCCTCTTAATGCCATGATCTCCATCATGTCGAAACACTTGTCTTAAATCTGCTGCACACTGTGAATGAAAGGGATGCTTTTTTGGAATTTTTTGAACTATTCTTTGTATTGCATGAAAAATATCAAGCTTTACTTGGCATGTTATTCCAAAAACCTCTTGTAACTTAAATCTCCATTGACAGCAGTTGTCTATATAAATTGTTTTTACAGCATTATTAATTGTTTTGTTGCGATTTGCTACAGCTTCTAATATTGGTTTCACTTCTTTGTAACTTCCTGATTTTGTAAACTGCCAAGAAATAATTTTTCCATCCTTATTAAACACTAAAAATACTGCATCATACTGAGAGATCCATTTTTGATCACTTCGCAAGTACCCAACATTAGAAGCTATTTTGTATGTATGATCGACACTCAAAATATCTCCAGCTGATATCAATTGTAAATTCGATCTATATACATTCTCATTTTTTAGAAATGCAGTTACAAAGCATTGGCATATAGTGTCGTCACTTGGGAGGTATTTTGCATATTGCTCTGTATAGGGTGAAATGTTAAGGTCATTCATTAAAGTTGTATCCTTAGAACTTGTATACTCCATGTACACTTTTTTTCTCTCCTCATAATATTGCCAGCGCATTTGGGCTATAGCCTTTTCAAGGGAGTGAAAGTTCATTCCACTTTGACACAGTGTGCAACAAAAATTAACAAAATCTTTGGTAAATCCGGTTTTGTGAAGTAAGACAAATGGAATTGCAATTGGGTTGATTTCCTTTAGAATTCTTTCATCATGTGAAAGAATCCTATGACCATTTTTACAGGTATACACAGCACTCACAAGGAGCACGTGACACTTTAAATCCTGAATAAGTCGAGGAGTATTATATTTTAAACTTCCATCGTTCCATGACGATAGTTGCAAATTCTCCTTACAACTAAAACATGTAAGAATCACATGATGACTGATGATGGGGTTCCATAGGACAATAGTAGGAAGTAAGAACTCATTCGTTAGGTCAAGAGGTGATAGAATTTGTTGTGAAGGAAAACTAAATGGTGGGTATATAACTCCATTAAATAAACAACCTGCAACAGGCACATGGATCATGAGGAGGATAATAATAATAAGTTTCAGTAGCTTGTGAAGTGACCACCACAAATATGAAAACATAGAGGTGTTTCACTTCTGAGTAAACTACTGCAACCCTCACTTGCATGCGCACAAACAGTTAATGATATAATATTGTTTGCTAATAATTGCTGGCATGTGGGTGACAGTGCAAGTAAATGTGGGTAAAATCGGAGTGACTCAGTGTTTGTGAGTCACTGCAGGTGTTTGTGAATGACTGCTTCATTTGTAGGTGACTGCTTTTATTTTTGTAGGTGACTACTGCTGTTTGTAGGTATCTGTGGGTGACTGTTGGTGTTTATAGCTGACTGCTGGTGACTACTGGTGTTTGTGAGTGACTGCTGGTGTTTGTAGGTGACTGCTGGCGTTTGTGGGTGACTACTGCTGTTTGTAGGTATTTGTGGGTGACTGTTGGTGTTTATAGCTGACTGCTGGTGACTACTGGTGTTTTTGAGTGACTACTGGTGTTGTAGTCTATAGGTGATTGCTGGTGTTTAATCATGACTGCTAGTGTGGTGACTGCTAATGTTTGTAGGTGACTGTTGGTGTTTGGAAGTGACTAAGAGTGTTTAAACGAGACTGTTGGTGCTTGTGAATGACTCTTGGTGTTTGTGAGTGACTGTGTGTATCAGTATACAAAAGTAAGGGACAGAAGTGTAATCTAGTGTAAGGCATGTTTTCTTATACTCCGATACTCCACGATTAAAGACCCAAGTAACTGTAAATGTTAACCTGAATTAAGGATAACATAAATTAACTTAGTTTCACAATATACTTGGCAGATGACATTAAACAGTTTTTGCACCTTACTCTACAAAAACTAGATAGCTAATGAGTAATTTTTACAAGGAATAATATTGCTAATATTCTCCAATCAAGTAAATGAACGTGCCCACAGCAAGTACTTTTACACTTGTTATTATGGCTAGCACCACAATTGCACGACAATGTCTTGAAACCAAGTAATATATATATTTATGGAATAGTATTGTAGTAACTATATAAACTCATAGGTAAACAAGATCCAACTAGAATTTTTACATCCTTAAATTGTAACTAATTATCTATGCCTTACCTTTACATGTCATAAACTGGTCAATTACTGACTTGATATAATCTAACTGAGTTTGATGAAGTTCTAGTCCTCCAAAAGCTGATTTATAACAGCTAAATATGCACATCCATACTACAAATTGTGCTGGAATATCCATGCAGTATATAACTGTATAATCTGACTACCAATGAAGCAAGCTGACTTAAGCTGAACCATTCAAATACATACTAAAATCTAAAATTCAAATTGATGCAGACATGTGGGCTCAAGTGTGAAGTTACTGAATGATTGTTTACTCTACAACACTTTTAATTGAATACAAGTGTTAATTGTATGTGTTTCAACTAATTAACCCTATCTGCATGAGTTGTATTTTAGCATATCTGCATTAAAAATTTTAAATATACCGTGATAGTAAAATATGAATTTTATAAAGTGATTGCTCTGTGCTTCTGCACTTATGTATTACAACTGGCCTTTATGTTTCGAAACGACTAAAAATTAAAAAATATATATAGTAAGACATACTGCACACACAAATACCCCAGTAATTTTCAAACATAACCTGTCACCTACAAATACCAGCAAGTCACTCACAAACACCAGCAAACAACAGCTGTCACATAAACACTAGTAGTCACCTACAAACACCAGCAGTCACCTACAAACACCAGCAGTCACCTACAAATGCCAGAAGTTACCTACAGTCACCACCAGTCACTCACAAACACCAGCAAATGCCAGCAGTCACCTACAGTCACCAGCAGTCACTCACAAACACCAGCAAACACCATCAGTCACCTACAAACACTAGCAGTCACCTAGCAGTCACCTACATACACCAACAATCACCTACAAACACTAACAATCACCTACAAACACTAGCAGTCACCTCAGTCACTTACAAACACCAGCAGTCACCTACAAACACCAGCAGTCACCTACAGTCACCTACAAACACCAGCAGTCACCTACAGTCACCTACAAACACCAGCAATCACCTACAGTCACCTATACAATCACCTACAGTCACCTACAAACACCAGCAGTCACCTACAAACACCAGTAGTCACTAACAGTCACCTACAAACACCAGCAATCACCTACAGTCACCTATACAATCACCTACAGTCACTTACAAACACCAGCAATCACCTACAAACACCAGCAGTCACCTACAATCACCTACAAACACCAGCAGTCACCTACAAACACCAGCAGTCACCTACATCACCAACAGTCACCTACAAACACCAGCAATCACCTACAAACACCAGCAGTCACCTACAATCACCTACATCACCAACAGTCACCTACAAACACCAGCAGTCACCTACAAACACCAGCAGTCACCTACAAACACCAGCAATCACCTACAAACACCAGCAGTCACCTATACAATCACCTACAATCACCAGCAGTCACCTACAGTCACCTACAAACACCAGCAGTCACCTATACAATCACCTACAATCACCAGCAGTCACCTACAGTCACCTACAAACACCAGATGTCATCTACAAACACCAGCAATCACTTACAATCACCAGCAGTCACCTACAGTCACCTACTAACACCTACTAACACCAGCAGTCACCTACAAACACCAGCAATCACCTACAGTCACCTACAAACACCAGCAATCACCTATTAACACCAGCAGTCACCTACAAACACCAGCAATCACCTACAGTCACCTACACACACCTACTAACACCAGCAGTCACCTACAAACACCAGCAATCACCTACAAACACCAGCAGTCACCTACAAACACCAGCAGTCACCTACAATCACCTACAATCACCAGCAGTCACCTACAATCACCTACAAACACCAGCAGTCACCTACAATCACGTACAAACACCAGCAGTCACCTACAAACCCCTATAGTCACCTACAAACACCAGCAGTCACCTACTAACACTAGCAGTCACCTACAAACACCAGCAGTCACCTACTAACACCAGATGTCACCTACAAACACCAGCAGTCACCTACAAACACCAGTAGTCACCTACAGTCACTTACAAACACCAGCAATCACCTACAAACCCCTACAGTCACCTACAAGCACCAGCAATCACCTACTAACACCAGATGTCACCTACAAACACCAGCAGTCACCTACTAACACCAGATGTCACCTACAAACACCAGCAGTCACCTACAAACACCAGCAATCACCTACAGTCACCTACACACACCTACTAACACCAGCAGTCACCTACAAACACCAGCAATCACCTACAAACACCAGCAGTCACCTACAAACACCAGTAGTCACCTACAGTCACTTACAAACACCAGCAATCACCTACAAACCCCTACAGTCACCTACAAGCACCAGCAATCACCTACTAACACCAGATGTCACCTACAAACACCAGCAGTCACCTACTAACACCAGATGTCACCTACAAACACCAGCAGTCACCTACAAACACCAGCAATCACCTACAGTCACCTACACACACCTACTAACACCAGCAGTCACCTACAAACACCAGCAATCACCTACAAACACCAGCAGTCACCTACAAACACCAGTAGTCACCTACAGTACATCACCTACAACCATCAAACACCAGCAGTCACCTACAATCACCTAAAAACACCAGCAGTCACCTACAAACCACCTACAGTCCAGTCACCTACAAACACCAGCAGTCACCTACTAACACCAGCAGTCACCTACAAACACCAACAGTCACCTACTAACACCAGATGTCACCTACAAACACCAGCAGTCACCTACAAACACCAGTAGTCACCTACAGTCACCTACAAACACCAGCAATCACCTACAAACCCCTACAGTCACTTACAAGCACCAGCAGTCACCTACAAACACCAGCAGTCACCTACAAACACCTACAATCACCAGCAGTCACCTACAGTCACCTACGAACACCTACAGTCACCTACAAACATCAGTCACCTACCAACACCAGCAGTCACCTAAAAACACCTACAATCACCAGCAGTCACCTACAGTCACCTACAAACACCAGTAGTCACCTACAGTCACCTACAAACACCAGCAGTCACCTACAAACACCAGCAGTAACCTACAAACACCAGCAGTCACCTACAGTCACCTACAAACACCAGCAGTCACCTACAAGCACCAGCAATCACCTACAAACACCAGCAGTCACCTACAATCACCTACAATCACCAGCAGTCACCTACAGTCACCTACAAACACCAGCAATCACCTACAAGCACCAGCAGTCACCTACAATCACCTACAATCACCAGCAGTCACCTACAGTCACCTACAAACACCAGCAGTCACCTACAAACACCAGCAATCACCTACTAACACCAGCAATCACCTACAGTCACCTACAAACACCAGCAGTCACCTAAAAACACATGCAATCACCAGCAGTCACCTACAGTCACCTACAAACACCAGCAGTCACCTACAAACACCAGCAGTCACCTACAAACACCAGCAGTCACCTAAAAACACCAGCAGTCACCTAGAGTCACCTACAATCACCAGCAGTCACCTACAGTCACCTACAAACACCAGTAGTCACCTACAAACACCAGCAGTCACCTAAAAACACCTACAATCACCAGCAGTCACGTACAGTCACCTACAAACACCAGCAGTCACCTAAAAACACCAGCAGTCACCTACAGTCACCTACAATCACCAGCAGTCACCTACAGTCACCTACACACACCAGCAGTCACCTACAAACACCAGCAGTCACCTAAAAACACCTACAATCACCAGCAGTCACCTACAGTCACCTACAAACACCAGCAGTCACCTAAAAACACCTACAATCACCAGCAGTCGCCTACAATCACCTACAATCACCAGCAGTCACCTACAGTCACTTACAAACACCAGTAGTCACCTACAAACACCAGCAGTCACCTAAAAACACCTACAATCACCAGCAGTCACCTACAATCACCTACAATCACCTACAATCACCAGCAGTCACCTACAAACACCAGCTGTCACCTACAAACACCAGCAATCACCTACAACACCTACAGTCACCTACAAACACCAGCAGTCATCTACAAACACCAGCAGTCACCTAAAAACACCAGCAGTTACCTACAATCACCAGCAGTCACCTACAATCACCAGCAGTCACCTACAGTCACCTACAAACACCAGTAGTCACCTACTAACACCAGCTGTCACCTACAAACACCAGCAATCACCTACAAACACCTACAGTCACCTACAAACACCAGCAGTCACCTACAAACACCAGCAGTCACCTACAAACACCAGCAGTCACCTACAAACACCAGCAGTCACCTAAAAACACCAGCAGTCACCTAAAAACACCAGCAGTCACCTACAGTCACCTACAATCACCAGCAGTCACCTACAAGTCACCTACAAACACCAGCAGTCACCAACAAACACCAGCAGTCACCTAAAAACACCTACAATCACCAGCAGTCACCTACAGTCACCTACAAGCACCAGCAGTCACCTACAAACACCAGCAGTCACCTAAAAACACCTACAATCACCAGCAGTCACCTACAGTCACCTACAAACACCAGCAGTCACCTAAAAACACCTACAATCACCAGCAGTCACCGACAATCACCTACAATCACCAGCAGTCACCTACAAACACCAGCTGTCACCTACAAACACCAGCAATCACCTACAACACCTACAGTCACCCACAAACACCAGCAGTCATCTACAAACACCAGCAGTCACCTAAAAACACCAGCAGTTACCTACAATCACCAGCAGTCACCTACAATCACCAGCAGTCACCTACAGTCACCTACAAACACCAGTAGTCACCTACTAACACCAGCTGTCACCTACAAACACCAGCAATCACCTACGAACACCTACAGTCACCTACAAACACTAGCAGTCACCTACAAACACCAGCAGTCACCTACAAACACCAGCAGTCACCTACAAACACCAGCAGTCACCTAAAAACACCAGCAGTCACCTACAATCACCAGCAGTCACCTACAATCACCAGCAGTCACCTACAGTCACCTACAAACACCAGTAGTCACCTACTAACACCAGCAGTCACCTATAAACACCAGCAATCACCTACAGTCACCTACAAACACCAGCTATTACCTACTAACACCAGCAGTCACCTACAAACACCACCAGTCACTTGCAGTCACCTGCAAACACCGGCAGTCACCTACGAACACCAACAGTACAAACACATGTATTTACTTATAATGTTATAATGATATTCATGAATTGTGACTTTTTATATCCAGGTATAGCCATTTTATTAGTTCGTGAGTGAGTGTGAAGCCATTTCATTAGTTCGTGAGTGAGTGTGGAGTCATTTCATTAGTTCGTGAGTGAGTGTGGAGTCATTTCATTAGTTCGTGAGTGGGTGGAATCATTTCATTAGTTCGAGAGTGTGTGGAGTCATTTCATTAGTTTGTGAGTGAGTGTGGAGTCATTTCATTCGTTCGTGAGTGAGTGTGGAGTCATTTCATTAGTTCGTGAGTGGGTGGAATCATTTCATTAGTTTGAGAGTTTGTGGAGTCATTTCATTAGTTTGTGAGTGAGTGTGGAGTCATTTCATTCGTTCGTCAGTGAGTGTGGAGTCATTTCATTAGTTCGTGAGTGAGTGAGGAGTCATTTCATTAGTTCGTGAGTGGGTGTTGAGTCATTTCATTAGTTCGTGAGTGTGTGTGGAGTCATTTCATTAGTTCGTGAGTGGGTGTGGAATCATTTCATTAGTTCGTGAGTGAGTGTGGAGTCATTTCATTAGTTCGTGAGTGAGTGTGGAATCATTTCATTAGTTCGTGAGTGTGGAGTCATTTCATTAGTTTGAGAGTGAGTGTGGAATCATTTCATTAGTTCGTGAGTGAGTGTGGAGTCATTTCATTAGTTCCTGAGTGTGTGTGGAATCATTTCATTAGTTCCTGAGTGTGTGTGGAGTCATTTCATTAGTTCCTGAGTGTGTGTGGAGTCATTTCATTAGTTCGTGAGTGAGTGTGGAGTCATTTCATTAGTTCGTGAGTGAGGGTGGAGTCATTTCATTAGTTCGTGAGGAGTGTGGAGTCATTTCATTAGTTCGTGAGTGCGTGTGGAGTCATTTCATTAGTTCGTGAGTGAGTGTGGAGTCATTTCATTAGTTCGTGAGTGTGTATGGAGTCATTTCATTGGTTCGTGAGTGTGTGTGGAATCATTTCATTAGTTCGTGAGTGGGTGTGGAGTCATTTCATTAGTTCGTGAGTGAGTGTGGAGTCATTTCATTAGTTCGTGAGTGTGGAGTCATTTCATTAATTTGAGAGTGTGTGTGGAGTCATTGCATTTGTTCGTGAGTGGGTGTGGAGTCATTTCATTAGTTCGTGAGTGGGTGTGGAGTCATTTCATTAGTTTGAGAGTGTGTGTGGAGTCATTTCATTAGTTTGTGAGTGGGTGTGGATCATTTCATTAGTTCGTGAGTGGGTGTGGAGTCATTTCATTAGTTGGTGAGTGAGTGTGGAGTCATTTTATTAGTTCGTGAGTGGTTGTGGAGTCATTTCATTAGTTTGTGAGTGAGTGTGGAGTCATTTCATTAGTTCGTGAGTGGGTGTGGAGTCATTTCATTAGTTCGTGAGTGAGTGTGGAGTCATTTCATTAGTTCGTGAGTGAGTGTGGAGTCATTTCATTAGTTCGTGAGTGGCTGTGGAGTCATTACATTAGTTCGTGAGTGTGTGTGGAGTCATTTCATTAGTTCGTGAGTGGTTGTGGAGTCATTACATTAGTTCGTGAGTGTGTGTGGAGTCATTTCATTAGTTTGAGAGTGTGTGTGGAGTCATTTCATTAGTTCGTGAGTGGGTGTGGAGTCATTTCATAAGTTCGTGAGTGGGTGTGGAGTCATTTCATTAGTTCGTGAGTGAGTGTGGAGTCATTTCATTAGTTCGTGAGTGAGTGTGGAGTCATTTCATTGGTTTGAGAGTGTGTGTGGAGTCATTGCATTTGTTTGTGAGTGGGTGTGGAGTCATTTCATTAGTTCGTGAGTGGGTGTGGAGTCATTTCATTTGTTCGTGAGTGGGTGTGGAATCATTTCATTAGTTTGAGAGTGTGTGTGGAGTCATTTCATTAGTTTGTGAGTGTGTGTGGACTCATTTCATTAGTTTGTGAGTGGGTGTGGAATCATTTCATTAGTTTGAGAGTGTGTGTGGAGTCATTTCATTAGTTCGTGAGTGGGTGTGGAGTCATTTCATTAGTTTGTGAGTGGGTGTGGAGTCATTTCATTAGTTCATGAGTGGGTGTGGAGTCATTTCATTTGTTCGTGAGTGGGTGTGGAATCATTTCATTAGTTTGAGAGTGTGTGTGGAGTCATTTCATTAGTTTGTGAGTGGGTGTGGAGTCATTTCATTAGTTCGTGAGTGGGTGTGGATTCATTTCATTGGTTCATGAGTGAGGTGGAGTCATTTCATTAGTTCGTGAGTGAGTGTGGAGTCATTTCATTAGTTCGTGAGTGTGTGTGGAGTCATTTCATTATTTTGTGAGTGGGTGTGGAGTCATTTCATTAGTTCATGAGTGGGTGTGGAGTCATTTCATTATTTCGTGAGTGTGTGTGGAGTCATTTCATTAGTTCGTGAGTGGGTGTGGATTCATTTCATTGGTTCATGAGTAAGGTGGAGTCATTTCATTAGTTCGTGAGTGAGTGTGGAGTCATTTCATTAGTTCGTGAGTGAGTGTGGAGTCATTTCATTAGTTTGTGAGTGGGTGTGGAGTCATTTCATTAGTTCGTGACTGAGAGTGGAGTCATTTCATTAGTTTGTGAGTGAGTGTGGAGTCATTTCATTAGTTCGTGAGTGGGTGTTGAGTCATTTCATTAGTTTGAGAGTGTGTGTGGAGTCATTTTATTAGTTTGCGAGTGGGTTTTGAGTCATTTCATTAGTTCGTGAGTGGGTGTGGAGTCATTACATTTAGTTCGAGAGTGTGTGTGGCGTCATTTCATTAGTTCGTGCGTGGGTGTTGTAGTCATTTCCTTTGTTGAGCGTGTGTGTGGAGTCATTCCATTTGTTCGTGAGTTGTGTGGAATCATTTAGTAGTTTGCGCGTGTCGTGGGTGGGTCCTTTCCTTCGTTTGTGAGGGGGTGTGGAGTCCTTTCATTAGTTTGCGAGTGATGTGTGTGGAGTCATCATTAGTTCGGAGTGGGTGGAGTCATTTCATCAGTTTGTGAGTGAGTGGGGAGTCATTTCATAGTTCGGAGTGTGTGTGGAGTCATTGATTAGTTTCAGTGTGGGTGTGTGTGGAGTCATTTCATTAGTTTTGAGAGTGTTGCTTGGAGTCATTTATTGTTTGACGAGTGGGTGTGTGTTGAGTCATTCCTTAGTTCGTGAGTGGGGTGGGTCATTACATCTAGTTCGAGAGGGTGTGTGGAAGTCATTTCATTAGTTCGTGGAGTGGGTGTTTGTGTAGTCATTTCAATTTGTTTGAGAGTGTGTTTGAGTTCATTTCATTTGTTCGGGAGTTGGTGTGGAATCATTTCATTAGTTTGAGAGTGTGTGTGGAGTCATTTCATTAGTTTGTGAGTGGGTGTGGAGTCATTTCATTAGTTTGAGAGTGTGTGTGGAGTCATTTCATTAGTTCGTGAGTGGGTGTGGAGTCATTTCATTAGTTCGTGAGTGTGTGTGGAGTCATTTCATTAGTTCGTGAGTGGGTGTGGAGTCATTTCATTAGTTCGTGAGTGAGTGTGGAGTCATTTCATTAGTTCGTGAGTGAGTGTGGAATCATTTCATTAGTTCGTGAGTGAGTGTGGAGTCATTTCATTAGTTCGTGAGTGAGTGTGGAGTCATTTTATTAGTTCGTGAGTGAGTGTGGAGCCATTTCATTAGTTCGTGAGTGGGTGTTGAGTCATTTCATTAGTTCGTGAGTGAGTGTGGAGTCATTTCATTAGTTCGTGAGTGGGTGGAATCATTTCATTAGTTCGAGAGTGTGTGTGGAGTCATTTCATTAGTTCGTGAGTGAGTGTAGAGTCATTTCATTAGTTCGTCAGTGAGTGTGGAGTCATTTCATTAGTTCGTGAGTGGGTGTGGAGTCATTTCATTTGTTCGTGAGCGAGTGTTGAGTCATTTCATTAGTTCGTGAGTGGGTGTGGAGTAATTTCACTAGTTCGTGAGTGGGTGTGGAGTCCTTTCATTAGTTCGTGAGTGGGTGTGGAGTCATTTCATTAGTTCGTGAGTGTGTGAGGAGTCATTTCATTAGTTCGTGAGTGAGTGTGGAGTCATTTCATTAGTTCGTGAGTGGGTGAGGAGTCATTTTATTAGTTCGTGAGTGGGTGTGGAGTCATTTCATTCGTTCGTGAGTGTGTGTGGAGTCAATTCATTAGTTCGTGAGTGAGTGTGGATTCATTTCATTAGTTCGTGAGTTTGTGTGGATCATTTCATTAGTTCGTGAGTGGGTGTGAAGTTATTTCATTAGTTCGTGAGTGGTTGTGGAGTCATTTTATTAGTTTGTGAGTGGTTGTGGAGTCATTTTATTAGTTCGTGAGTGAGTGTGGAGTCATTTCATTAGTTCGTGAGTGAGTGTGGAGTCATTTCATTAGTTCGTGAGTGGGTGGAATCATTTCATTAGTTCGAGAGTGTGTGTGGAGTCATTTCATTAGTTCGTGAGTGAGTGTAGAGTCATTTCATTAGTTCGTCAGTGAGTGTGGAGTCATTTCATTAGTTCGTGAGTGGGTGTGGAGTCATTTCATTTGTTTGTGAGTGGGTGTGGAAAAATTTCATTAGTTCGTCAGTGAGTGTGGAGTCATTTCATTAGTTCGTGAGTAAGTGTGGAGTCATTTCATTTGTTCGTGAGTCGGTGAGGAGTCATTTCATTAGTTCGTGAGTGGGTGTGGAGTCATTTCATTTGTTCGTGAGTGGGTGTGGAGTCCTTTTATTAGTTCGTGAGTGGGTGTGGAGTCCTTTCATTAGTTCGTGAGTGGGTTTGTATCATTTCATTAGTTTGTGAGTGTGTGTGGAGTCATTTCATTAGTTTGTGAGTGGGTGTGGAGTCCTTTCATTAGTCCGTGAGTGGGTTTGTATTATTTTATTAGTTCGTGAGTGGGTGTGGAGGCATTTTATTAGTTTGTGAGTGGGTGAGGAGTCATTTTATTAGTTCGTGAGTGAGTGTGAAATCATTTCATTAGTTCGTGAGTGAGTGTGAAGTCATTTCATTAGTTTGTGAGTGGGTGTAAAATCATTTCATTAGTTTGTGAGTTGGTGTCGAGTCATTTGTTCGTGAGTGGGTGTGGAAAAATTTCATTAGTGAGTGAATGAGTGTGGAGTCATTTCATTAGTTCGTGAGTGAGTGTGGAGTCATTTCATTTGTTCGTGAATCAGTGAGGAGTCATTTCATTAGTTCGTGAGTGGGTGTGGAGTCATTTCATTTGTTCGTGAGTGGGTGTGGAGTCCTTTTATTAGTTCGTGAGTGGGTGTGGAGTCCTTTCATTAGTTCGTGAGTGGGTTTGTATCATTTCATTAGTTTGTGAGTGTGTGTGGAGTCATTTCATTAGTTCGTGAGTGGGTGTGGAGTCCTTTCATTAGTCCGTGAGTGGGTTTGTATTATTTTATTAGTTCGTGAGTGGGTGTGGAGGCATTTTATTAGTTTGTGAGTGGGTGAGGAGTCATTTTATTAGTTTGTGAGTGGGTGTGGAGTCATTTTATTAGTTCGTGAGTGAGTGTGAAGCCATTTCATTAGTTCGTGAGTGAGTGTGGAGTCATTTCATTAGTTCGTGAGTGAGTGTGGAGTCATTTCATTAGTTCGTGAGTGGGTGGAATCATTTCATTAGTTCGTGAGTGAGTGTGGAGTCATTTCATTAGTTCGTGAGTGGGTGGAATCATTTCATTAGTTCGTGAGTGGGTGTGGAGTCATTTCATTAGTTTGTGAGTGAGTGTGGAGTCATTTCATTAGTTCGTGAGTGGGTGGAATCATTTCATTAGTTTGAGAGTGTGTGGAGTCATTTCATTAGTTCGTGAGTGAGTGTGGAGTCATTTCATTCGTTCGTCAGTGAGTGTGGAGTCATTTCATTAGTTCGTGAGTGAGTGTGGAGTCATTTCATTAGTTCGTGAGTGGGTGTTGAGTCATTTCATTAGTTCGTGAGTGTGTGTGGAGTCATTTCATTAGTTCGTGAGTGGGTGTGGAATCATTTCATTTGTTCGTGAGTGAGTGTGGAGTCATTTCATTAGTTCGTGAGTGAGTGTGGAGTCATTTCATTAGTTCGTGAGTGAGTGTGGAGTCATTTCATTAGTTCGTGAGTGAGTGTGGAATCATTTCATTAGTTCGTGAGTGAGTGTGGAGTCATTTCATTAGTTCCTGAGTGTGTGTGGAATCATTTCATTAGTTCCTGAGTGTGTGTGGAGTCATTTCATTAGTTCCTGAGTGTGTGTGGAGTCATTTCATTAGTTCGTGAGTGAGTGTGGAGTCATTTCATTAGTTCGTGAGTGAGTGTGGAGTCATTTCATTAGTTCGTGAGTGTGTGTGGAGTCATTTCATTAGTTCGTGAGTGAGTGTGGAGTCATTTCATTAGTTCGTGAGTGTGTGTGGAGTCATTTCATTAGTTCGTGAGTGTGTGTGGAGTCATTTCATTAGTTCGCTAGTAAGTGTGGAGTCATTTCATTAGTTCGTGAGTGGGTGTGGAGTCATTTCATTAGTTCGTGAGTGGGTGTGGAGTCATTTCATTAGATCATGAGTGGGTGTGGAGTCATTTCATTAGTTCGTGAGTGTGTGTGTAGTCATTTCATTAGTTCGTAAGGGTGTGTGGAGTCATTTCATTAGTTCGTGAGGGTGTGGCGTCCATTGAGTGGTGGTGGAGTCCTTTCATTAGTTGGTGAGTGGGTGGGATTTCAAAAAAATTTTTTTTTCTTAGTTCGTTGAGTGGGTGTGGAGTCATTTCATTAGTTCGTGAGTGAGTGTGGAGTCATTTCATTAGTTCGTGAGTGAGTGTGGAGTCATTTCATTAGTTCGTGAGTGGCTGTGGAGTCATTACATTAGTTCGTGAGTGTGTGTGGAGTCATTTCATTAGTTCGTGAGTGGTTGTGGAGTCATTACATTAGTTCGTGAGTGTGTGTGGAGTCATTTCATTAGTTTGAGAGTGTGTGTGGAGTCATTTCATTAGTTCGAGAGTGGGTGTGGAGTCATTTCATTAGTTCGTCAGTGAGTGTGGAGTCATTTCATTAGTTCGTGAGCGGGTGTGGAGTCATTTCATTTTTTCGTGAGTGGGTGTGGAAAAATTTCATTAGTTCGTCAGTGAGTGTGGAGTCATTTCATTAGTTCGTGAGTGTGTGTGGAGTCATTGCATTTGTTCGTGAGTGGGTGTGGAGTCATTTCATTAGTTCGTGAGTGGGTGTGGAGTCATTTCATTAGTTTGAGAGTGTGTGTGGAGTCATTTCATTAGTTGGTGAGTGTGTGTGGAGTCATTTCATTAGTTTGTGAGTGGGTGTGGAGTCATTTCATTAGTTCGTGAGTGGGTGTGGAGTCATTTCATTAGTTGGTGAGTGAGTGTGGAGTCATTTCATTAGTTCGTGAGTGGTTGTGGAGTCATTACATTAGTTCGTGAGTGGGTGTGGAGTCATTTCATTAGTTCGTGAGTGGGTGTGGAGTCATTTCATTAGTTCGTGAGTGAGTGTGGAGTCATTTCATTAGTTCGTGAGTGAGTGTGGAGTCATTTCATTAGTTTGAGAGTGTGTGTGGAGTCATTGCATTTGTTCGTGAGTGAGTGTGGAGTCATTGCATTAGTTCGTGAGTGGGTGAGGAGTCATTTCATTTGTTCGTGAGTGGGTGTGGAATCATTTCATTAGTTTGAGAGTGTGTGTGGAGTCATTTCATTAGTTTGTGAGTGGGTGTGGAGTCATTTCATTAGTTCGTGAGTGGGTGTGGATTCATTTCATTGGTTCATGAGTGAGGTGGAGTCATTTCATTAGTTCGTGAGTGAGTGTGGAGTCATTTCATTAGTTCGTGAGTGGGTGTGGAGTCATTTCATTAGTTCGTGAGTGGGTGTGGAGTCATTTCATTAGTTCGTGAGTGTGTGTGGAGTCATTTCATTAGTTCGTGAGTGTGTGTGGAGTCATTTCATTAGTTTGTGAGTGTGTGTGGAGTCATTTCATTAGTTCGTGAGTGAGTGTGGAGTCATTTCATTAGTTCGTGAGTGGGTGTGGATTCATTTCATTAGTTCGTGAGTGTGTGTGGAGTCATTTCATTAGTTCGTGAGTGGGTGTGGAGTCATTTCATTAGTTCATGAGTGGGTGTGGAGTCATTTCATTATTTCGTGAGTGTGTGTGGAGTCATTTCATTAGTTCGTGAGTGGGTGTGGATTCATTTCATTGGTTCATGAGTGAGGTGGAGTCATTTCATTAGTTCGTGAGTGAGTGTGGAGTCATTTCATTAGTTCGTGAGTGAGTGTGGAGTCATTTCATTAGTTTGTGAGTGGGTGTGGAGTCATTTCATTAGTTCATGAGTGGGTGTGGAGTCATTTCATTTGTTCGTGAGTGGGTGTGGAATCATTTCATTAGTTTGAGAGTGTGTGTGGAGTCATTTCATTAGTTTGTGAGTGGGTGTGGAGTCATTTCATTAGTTTGTGAGTGGGTGTGGAGTCATTTCATTAGTTCGTGAGTGTGTGTGGGTTCATTTCATTAGTTCGTGAGTGTGTGTGGAGTCATTTCATTAGTTCGTGAGTGTGTGTGGGTTCATTTCATTAGTTCGTGAGTGAGTGTGGAGTCATTTCATTAGTTCGTGAGTGAGTGTGGAGTCATTTCATTCATTAGTTTCGTGAAGTAGTGTGAGTCATTTATTAGTTACGTGAGTGAGTTGGGGCGTCATTTCATTAGTTTCGTGAGTGGTGTGGAGTCATTTCATTAGGTCAGTGCGTGGGTGTGGAGTAATTTCATTAGTTCGTGAGTGAGTGTGGAGTCATTTCATTAGTTCGTGAGTGAGTGTGGAGTCATTTCATTAGTTCGTGAGTGAGTGTGGAGTCATTTCATTAGTTCGTGAGTGAGTGTGGAGTCATTTCATTAGTTCGTGAGTGAGTGTGGAGTCATTTCATTAGTTTGAGAGTGTGTGTGGAGTCATTGCATTTGTTCGTGAGTGGGTGTGGAGTCATTTCATTAGTTCGTGAGTGGGTGTGGAGTCATTTCATTAGTTTGAGAGTGTGTGTGGAGTCATTTCATTAGTTTGTGAGTGTGTGTGGAGTCATTTCATTAGTTCGTGAGTGGGTGTGGAGTCATTTCATTAGTTCGTGAGTGGGTGTGGAGTCATTTCATTAGTTGGTGAGTGAGTGTGGAGTCATTTCCTTAGTTCGTGAGTGGTT
>WLWD01003832.1_pt1 | contig 17465 bp, 8 predicted proteins | sample 6712731 | NCBI WGS metagenome assembly WLWD01 (sample SAMN12718690, study PRJNA576275) | sponge metagenome | isolation source: marine sponge | host: Mycale hentscheli | place: New Zealand: South Island, Marlborough, Capsize Point | collected 2014-11-01
CAAGAGGAAGAGACCAGGAGAATGCTGCAAGGAGTGTGACTTTGGCAGCTTGGATGACGGCTGCAATCTGGTTCCAGTTAAGTGGAATGAGGTTTATTTAAGATGGGACACAAGACAAACGTGTAATAGAATTTTGGTTCACGGCTGCGATAAGGATTTCGCCTGGAGGTTTCAGAAATGGTATGCTTGCGAAACTGTTGTCGCATTGGTCAATATAAATTCACAGCCAGGTTGCAAACATTTAAATTTTGAATATTATGATGCTGTAGAGTGCCGAGAGAAACCGGTAAAGAGAGGCCATTATATTTCAAAGCCCAAACCCAAGGAATTATGTATGCCCTTGCAAACTACACCCAGATTTTAAACACACAAACAATACAAACAAACACACATTGCTTGAGTCCACTGTTCCACAGATGTTTTGTACTATAAAATGGACAGGGACAGGTGGGAGGGGCAGCAGTAGTCTCATTCTGTGCCATTTCATAACTCATACTAGCCACTCTATCATGTGTTATTTTCCATTAGATATCAACCACTGCGGTCAACAAGCAACTTATTCATACTTAATTTGTTGCTACTCTGAAAAGATTTATGAAACATGAGCCATTTTAAAGGTGTTTCTTTTTTCTTTTTTTACCATTTAGAGTGAGGGATGCAAAAAAATGTTATGCTCAAAGCAAATATCCCAATACCCACTGTATAAATGAAATAATTACAACAGATCAATCACTTCATGGAATGCTATAGGAGCAAGATAACACATGAACATACGTACATGCAGTACATCAGTAGCACATGTGATAAACTAAAACACACATTTAGGGTAAGGACTTGTATGGAACAATCTTCAATTGAATGCAACTATACATAGGACTGAATTCTTATATCACAACCTCAGTCAATATTGGAGCATGTGATGTTAGTAGTTCAAAAGTTTTCCATTCCCTCACAACTTTAGTGTTTTATAGGGTGGTAGACTTGCCTTTGCCACGCCCTCCCAAATAAAATTGTATAAAATAAGATCTTACTAGTGCACAAGTAATAACTATTAGCAGAATTCAATGATTAAATTTAACAAGCAACCTCTAAGTAGTTAAGAAATGAAACCAATCCAATTATTCGCAAGTGACTATGCTTTAACTTTGCGACAAAATCAACAATAACAATAATAATAATTTTTATTATAATGCCATCAGGTTAGAACACTGATGTAGCCAATGGACAATTTACTGGTTTTCATTTATTTATAAAAAATATATTTAACATAAAAGGACTTAAGAAAGCGGTAACTTGTAGACCACTTACATGTAAATGCAAGGATACGGAATAAAGTCCAAAACTAATCTAATACATAACTAATAATAATAATAATAACATTCTCCCTAGCACTTTTCAGTAGTACCATAGTCAGCTGGAATCTCACCATCTTTGAGTTCAACCTTAACACAATGAACAACATCGTGGTAAGAGCCCTCCAAGCTCTCACAGCCAGTGCTCGATGCCACACTAGCCAGTCCTATCTGAGGCTGACATTTGTACAGCTTGTTCCCGACTTCTACAATATCTCTATTGCATCCATGATACAGCAGCCGCTTGCATGCAGATTTCTTCTTGTAGAAACCGAGGTACTGTATCCACCTATACTTGACAGGCACCACGTCACAATCGTCCGGCAAAACTCCAAAGTTGCACTCAGCACAACACTTCCCAGGACGTGTTATAGTGGGGAATCCGAAACATTCCAGGTACCCCGGACAGTGGTGCTGGATGCAGCATTCCTTCTTTCTGCCTCCTTTGCAGAAACAAATGGTACATGGGGAAGGTTTCCAGTACTCAATTAAGGAATTAAGGAATCTTGTTTAGTTTGACTGCCTATTATACTACAGATCTTCTCTGGGATGGAGGAGGGTGTTGACTCAATAGTGCTGGGTAGATGTACAATGTGGTACACAACTTGGTTATGTAGAATGTGTCCTTCAATCTTGCAAAGTGATGGGTCAAATGATACTGAATGGAGAAAGCTTCATCTTAAACAAAAAAGATTGTAGACAGGGGGTGTAGCAGACAAATTTAAAGTGGTCCAGTCAGGAAGTGGATGTGGCCAGAAAGTGGGTGTGGACTTAATTAACAGTGTTGATTATTGTTTAATCACACTCTGTGAGCCCGAAAAACCATTGGCCTTGGTTGCTAGGGTGTGTTAAACTTACCTCTGCTATTCCCCCGGAGTTAATTTATTTCTTCAGGCCATCAAGTACTACTAGGAGAAAGCACCTATCAAGAATAAAGACTGGAAGTCCGTTGAATCTCAAGAAATAGCCCTGTCACCATTTCAGAGACGTTTACCGCTATGCTGCACGGTTATCACTGAAGTTTAGAAGCAGTTTTTTTTGTATATCATTTTCTTATCAGTGTGTGTATGTCATAACGATGAGTTTTTGTTGAATTCTATTTTATTTTTATATATACATACTCACTTTACGATGTGTACTATTGTCGATTATTTCAGTAAAATTCCTATATTAAAAATATCTCACCATTATAGGGCCGAGCCCTTGCGTGCCCTAAGCCTTGACGAAGTTTGAATGGGAGAGTATATTCTGGATCCATTACTTTTGTGAAGGATTTTTTTTTATAGTAAGTGCCCCGCCCTAACCAAATGCACTAATTGTGAGTGAGGCTCAGCTGCATTGCACTGGCACTAATTTGTTGCAGTGCACTACTAAAGGCGAGCAGGCAGTTGCTATATATAGGACAGCACACTACCCATCAAACTTTAAGGCTTAGAAGTCATTCAAGCTGGATGGAGTTTCTACTCCACATCATTACTGGCTCCTATGCCTTGGTAGATTTCAAGTAACTTCATCTTATGGGCAGGTGCACAACACTGTGAACCGAAAACCGGGATTGATCACACCCACTGGCACGCCCACTAATGAATGTAATTAAACATTATGCACTTGGAGGGGGGAGGGCTAAACAGGGTGGGTTGGCAACTATGCAGTAATCCTCCCTTACAGTAGAACCTCCCTTATCTGGACTGAAAATGTCTATCTGGTCTCTGTAGGGCAGCTGTTAAGTTACCTTGCTAGGGTAACTACATAACCACTGAACAGTAGCTCAATTAAGAAATACTGGAACTTTGTTATTACTGCCTAAATTATTTATTAGAGCCTTAGCAAAAACTAATCTAATCTTGTCATTTTACACTACATGTAAATTATTATAATGTACTTTTTTTTAATGTTTGTAATACATGTAATGTGATTCCATCTATTATTCTGAAATTCAGGCTTTTCAAAGTTACTGGCATCCCCCAGAACAAAGGTGACCCTATGATAATGAGCTCTACTGTACTTCTAAAATAAACTCACTTTTATTATTTCTTGTATTGGTTGAATTTGGAGTTGCATGAGTTAATGTCACTCTCTAGTGTCTCATGTGACAATGAATGCTATCTATCCTTGCCATCTGATGTACAACATTGCCTCATGTGCTTCTGATGAACATCGGCATAGCAGGCATCACATTTTCACTTGTAAATTCTCTGCATTAATGCCTTTTTTATTAGTCATAGTATATAATGCATTTAAAAATAGATTGAAACTTTCTCACCTAAAGGGGTCTGGAAAAAAGCAAAGGAAAAAAATGAAAAATCTTGGTGGTCACCTGGAATTGAACCCAGGGCCACTGGCTTCAGCCACCAGTGCTCTAACCACTGAGCTACGACAACCCTCGACTTCCAAGACCCTCACATTTTTCCTTTAGAGCACTGGTGGCTGAAGCCAGTGGCCCTGGGTTCGATTCCCGGCGACGATCAAGATTTTTCATTTTTTTCCTTTGCTTTTTTGGAGACGGGGTTTGTCCTTCAAGTGATCTAATCGAAGGCCAGATAAATATAACAAAACAACAAGGCTGTTGCAAGTATGGTCGATTAAGTATAGACTTAGCTTATGTAGATGGAATATCAGTTACTCATGGACCAGTCGGCAGTAGATAACATATTATATGGTCTTTTGCATCTGCTCTTTATGAGGAAGACCCTTCTTATCAAACCATATGGAACTGTGCCTGTACTAACACTCAGTATAACTGGCCACATCACCTGCCTTCATTCATTCAGAATAACTACTTCTGTGATACTGGAAATCCTGGACCTGGCTTCAGTTTCACTGACTATTATACTACAGATCCTCTCTGGGATGGAGCAGGATGTGGACTCAATAATACTTGCTGTCAACTTAACAATCCTCCATGGTTCCAGTCTACTCTACCACAGGGAACATCAGATGACATTGAATTGAGGCTGTGCAGAGGGGAACTTCACCCGGATAGAGAGGATACTCAGAATAACTGGCTACATCAGTTGCCTTCATTCATTCAGAATAACTACTTCTGTGATACTGGAAATCCTGGACCTGGCTTTAGCATAACTGACTATTATACTACAGATCCTCTCTGGGATGGAACAGGATGTGGACCCAATAATGCTTGCTGTCATTTCAACAATCCTCCACGGTTCAAGTCAACTCTACCACAGGCAACATTTGAGGACATAGATGTGCGACTTTGCAGGGGAGAAAGTAATGGAGATGGAGAGGACACCATCGTGTATTTAGTAGAAATCTATGTAAAGTAGTTTAACTTCAAATAAATATGAATCTGTCTTTGCTATTCATTGTAAAATTATTTTTGTACTGTTGTGGTTGTTATAGTTAGAAAATTGTGACAAGTTCTATGTAAATAAGATTTAATGAACAACACTATACATTTATGCAGGGCTTCATTGGGGAAAAAGAGGGTGCTCACCCCTTACTTGAGTTCATTTCACTCCCTTTGAAATTTTCTGAAGATTATTGTAAGTGAAATGCAAAGTTAAGAAGTATGAATTGAAGGTGAATGTGACTGCTCATTATATCCTGCTCTAAGTATTGTCTTGGTAATTTAAGCTACAAGAATTTTTTTCAGTGTGGGTGCTCTGTAAGTGGGTTTTATAAGTTTATTTATGAATTTATCAGATTTTATGAATCAGCAGATTTTGTAGTAGTGAGAGGATGTCAGTTCTTTCCCCACTTCACTGTTAGCTATCCACTCCTTCTGCAGCAAAAGGATCCTAGTATAACCTGGTAGTTAATACATACAAACTAGTCTCACCCTTTACCCCCTACGCGGGTGGAGGAAGGATCTGGAACACTGCCATTAACTCAGCTGTACTATGAAAGTTGGTGGAGGTAATTAGGCTCTGGCACTATGAATAACATTAAGTGACCGCGTGAGGTAAAGGAGAAACTTATGAGCGAAAACTTTTACTCAGCAAAATGAATCATTCTTTCATTAGACACGAGTAACCCAGACGGCTTAAGATTTGTGCACAGCATCTAACACAGTCTCGTCAGAGGTACTTATCACTGTCGATGCACGAAATTGCAACTCGCAGATAGAGTGGCTGCAGTTGTGATACTACTAATGTTATTCATAGTTAAAGCCTAATCATCTCCACCAACTTTCGGGTGGAGCTAGAACCGGTGAGTCAATAGTGGTGTTCCAGATCCTTTCCTCCCCCGTGTAGCGGGTAAAGGGTGGTAAAGGGTCTGGCTACCCTAGACTACATACAAACCATGTAAGTTGAATGATCTTAATTACTCCATTTAATTACATTCCATGTCATATTGTGATTAATTTTTTCTAGTTTGAAGTGGCTTTAACAAAAATAATTGCTATGGATTTTCATGCAAAAGAATGCTCCACTTAACATATTCGCAGCTGGTACTGGGTAGCAAGTATAAAATTACACCTGTCCTGTATAGCTGCCAAACATGTAGCAATTGAAATCACAGAGGCAGTAAGATAAAAACTCTGTATGGATCTGATTATTAGTACCACGAAATTATCTGTAGGTATCACTATAATTCCATATCTATTATATAATTCAGGAATGATGAGAGTGTGCGGGGAGGGGGGGGGGGGGGCAAGAGGGTACTGGCCCACCACAGACTGATTGCTTGTGCAGGTACAGTGGGGCACACATGTGCTTTGGGAAAGTTTTTTTATGCTTAGTTTATATGAAGACGCTTAGTTAATATGAAGATATGCTTTTTCATGAAATATGAAAGTGGTTTTCATGTGAATAAATTGGCTTGTGATACATGATGCTCCCACTCCCCAAAACCAAGTTCTAAACAGCATTTAGTATGCACTGACAGTCAGTCAATATACTGAAAACCATACAATGGGAAACATTTGGTGAATTCAGTAGAGCAAACAAAATAGACTTAAAGAGTGCTGTTAATCCTATTTAAAAAATGCATACAGGTAAATAAATAGCAAAATTTAGCTTTGCAGCTACCCAGCTCAATGATTAAAAAGAAAATTGCTAAATTAATGCCCAAATATATAGTACAGAATGGTAGAATGACAGCATGTTAGCACTGCTTGAGAATCAGCTTGTATTGTCCACTGAATTGACTTCCAAACAAGGTAGTACTGCATGAAGGCTGATGATGTCTGATTACATGAGGAAGAAGTCTGACATACAAAGGCACAGTCTTGATTACTACACCTTCATGTTCAATTACTTGCTTGGATATTCACCAGTGAGAGCTTTAAAATTTTCTGCTGATTTTATATAAGTAATTTGCACATTGGGATCATGAGCATAGAGTAAACCAGAAATATAATGTAGTCGGCTACAGATTTAAATACCAAATAACATAAACTCGTTTGAGAATGCAAGAGGAACAGTTGAGTATGAAAATCAAATAGCTACCTATGTTTTATGCCTGGAGTCATAAAGCTTTCTTTAATGCCGTCTTCTTCGGCTCCTTGTAGGAGAAAGTCATGGATGAAGATGGATACATCAGATGTCATACTCTTTTAAGATTGCAGTAACCAGCTTAGTTAGCATGCTAAAGTCTGAACTACAGTTAATGGGAAATTTTACAACTTTGCAGTTTTGATACCAAGAATATGCATTATTATTAATTTTCATATAAGCTATGACATTAATATTATATTTTGGCGATTATGTGGCAGTTTCTGTGATCCCAGTTACAGGTAGCTAAATACAAGATCATATGAATCCTTTTAATAAACTTGTGGGTGACTATTTTAGATTTTGTTGCAATAATATAGATCATTTGAGGAGAAAGCTTTTGACAATAGGGCAGAGTTTAAAATTCGTAATTAGTACTATGTAGTTTGCATTTTTTTTGTCAAAGTGATCCAATATGATATTTGAGTTGCTGAAGAACAAACCGTTTAGCATAATTCTCCACAAGACTTACTCTGAGCCTGAGCTGACTATACTACCAGTATTTCAGACTTTCCCATTATGGACATAGAATAACAGAGTGGCCAACACTAACCCAGATGCTTTAATCTAATAATAAAGATCAGCCTTATAACCACATTACTTAATGTTGGTGTCCTTTTGCTATAAAAAAGCTTTGGATTATATGGGCTGATTATTCTTATCTTCCCCTTATTATTCTTTTAAATGCTTATATTATTCTAAAACCATTCCACTATGCTACTTTGTTGCCTATCATTCCACAAAAAATGCTAGCATTATCTGGCAGGTCCTAAAGGTCACAGGTTTCAAGCAAATTTTTGCTTATTATTGTCTACCTGGTGAATTGATGCAGTCACAATACTTGAGAAATACATACAGGTCAGTAATTGATATAGCTACTTGGTGCTGCCTGGCTAGTACAGCAGGCAAATTTAAGGTGATTATTTACTAGTAATACTTAATTCCATACAGCGAAGCCAGCAAACTGACAGCAAGTATATTTTATTTACTTTAATTCAATTCAATGTAATTAATTTTACAGACAATTGTTTTAGATTCCAAAGCTGACATTGTAAGAGTTAATATTATTTAGAAATATTCTGTCTTTTGTCCAACAATTGATATCACAAGCCACAGTTTATTTGACAGTAGTTTTAAGTTTCTTGTCTTCTTTCTCAATCCACATAATATTGCACTCCATTATCTATGATCTACACTGTTTTTATTGCCCTCATTTTTCTGATCTAATGACTTCAATCTTGGGTGATTCCTCTATCTCGTTTGTTTTCTCTGTCTTTGGTTCTTTTAAATTCATTTCCTTGGCATGAGCAAGTTCTTCTTTGCTTGAACTTACAGCTTCTGTTGAGTTGATTTTTAGCCAGACTCAGACCAAGTATATGGGTGCACTTCTGTTGTTCCTCTCTTTCCTTATGTCCTCCTTTCCCCTAACATTTTTCTCTGTACTGAAATCCTCTGTGCTCACAGATTTCATTTCCCTGCATTTCTTTTTTTTTTCCCTCTCATCCTTCTTTCCTCTCATCTTTCTCTTCCTCATCTTCCCGCTCATCCTTTTTTCCTCTCATCTTTCTCTTCCTTATTATCCTTGTCTTCCCGCTCATTCTTCTCTTCCCTCTCATCTTTGTCATCCCTTACATCCCTTGCTTCTGTCACACCATTTCCTGCCATTACAGTGTCCATCAACTCTACTCCATCCATCACTTCTCTTCCCTTGTGCCTTCCATTTCCCTCGCATCTTGTCCAAGTGTGTACTCAGTACATGATCTACCTTGTGTCCAAGACATAATGGAGTAGCTTCACTCATATTGAGTCTGCCAGTTTTTTTCTGATCTTATAACTTTCATTTCACCTCCAACACATTGCTCCTCTTCATGCTTCATTGAATAACTACTCCAAGGCAGAACGCACCATTGAGGGAGACACCTTCTTGTTCTTCTTCTATGGTGAACTCTATTGATGGATTGTGCTTGTTTAGTTGTTGATGAAATATCTGTAAATCATAGTTGCCATGTGGCCAAAAAATGAAAAGTGTCATCAACATTATTGCACCCACATACTTGGTATGAGTCTGGCACAGTCCGTGGCTCTTTCTTCAAGATCTGTCACGAGGCAACAACTGGGGGTAAAGGTGACCCCATAGCTGCTATTGCTCAAAGAATGCACATTCTTGCCACTTGCAAATAAAAACAAGCAGCAAGTGTAATCTCTTGAAAAATTGCGCTACCTTTTCGACTGGCTGTATAGCTATAGTTGAGAAACCCAAGAAAGCATGAACCCAGTATATGTAGAAGGAAATTCCTCTATGTCTATATGACCTGAGGACTTGAGCCTGCCGGATTATTCTCGATATTTTTAGAATATATTAAGAGCTTCTGAGATGCGGACAACTTCCGAACTCTGGACAACGGACAGAACAGAACTCCCACAATTGCTGCACCATACAAAAAGTGCTTCAACTAATGGACATTCATTGACACATAAAAATTTACAATAGTTCCATGAATCAACAAGTTCTTTGATCAGATCTTGGGTCCACACAGTGGCAATAGATGCACAGTACAGTGTATTTCTAACCCCTAGCCCACACCTGTTCATTTTGTCTTCAACAACCTTGGCAAATCCTTAAGTCCTTCTATAAAGAAAGCAATAGAGCTCATCTTATCAGAATCTCCTGCTGCCTATATAAATGACTATTTGAGTGGTGATGATGGCGTTGCAGTGTGTGCTTGGATGGGAATACAGTTTTTGTTAATCAACTGGGTGAGATGATGATGATGAAGACAGCCCTCTTTTCTCCATCTCCGAAGTTGAAGAGCTTCAAAGAAGTAATAGATGTATTGGAAAATGGAGTAACCTCATATTTGGAGCATCGTGGCCGCCTAAATGAAGTAGAATTAAGAACTATAGACAGTATTATGAACTTAATTAAAACAAAACAACAACAACTGTTCAATTACTGACTGTGTGTGTATTCATAAATTATTCACAAGCATAAGCTGTTTGGTGGCACCGTCACTATATGAAGGGTAAAGTGTCGTCACACTCAGTATGAAGGGTTATTTTTAAATAATAGTTAGGCACTGCTTCATAGGGAACTACTGCATTAAATAAAAATGACATAGGCTTTAGGGGAGGAGTTTAGTAATCAAAAACAGAGTTCAGAGTTTAAAATTAACTGTTCGCTTTCACGTGGCCACTTGGATTAGTGGATGACTATGTTGGAGGAGGGCTACTGGTAGGTGTGAGTGTTGATCTGTCCCAAATAAAAGTATTAAATCATGGCTGATGATGTCATGTGATAATAATTGCTGGCTATAAACTCTTGCCACAATTCATTTATTACACCTTGATCACTGTTTTGAACTCAGTATAATATAGCAATAGTTTAATTATAGCCCCCCTTCCACCCCTCCCCATTATATATATATATATACTAATACTAATCTGGTGGCAAGCAGGGCCTGCCTAATCTCTGTGCTTTGTGCCTCTCCCCCTCTGTTATTATGCCAGTGCACAATGAAAGTGTTGTTAGTGATTCATTAGTGTTTTTCATGTATGCTGCATATGGCCAAATTGAAAGTGCCATATGGTGCCACATATATTTGCATACACTTGTTCTGCACACAACTTATAATTGTGTGTAAAACTTGTGTGCAGATTATACATGAAATTACTCAATGATCTTTGTGTTTCTGTGAAGCCAATAAAAATAATGGAAGACAATCAAACAGCAATATATTCCATGCTAGATATCTTCACAATGTTTTCTTAGGTATGTGACCCATGAGATAACTCACTTAATCACATGGTACCAGTGTTACCCCATGGCTGTACTGTTGCACGCTCATTACCCAAGTAGTTATAGCAACTTGCCTTTTTTTCTGGGTTTTTACAGCTACTTTCCACTAGCTAGTGTGGTTAGAGCACCTGCTAAAATATCAGAGAGATGGGGGGGGGGGGGGGGGGGTGGAGCCCCTAGAGAGTTTTACTGCTAACTTCCCACTAAGAGTTACCTGAGGAACTTGACTAATGACAACCATCACCTTCTCTTTTCCCATCCTTCACAAAGATGTTGGGTTTTAATAAAATATTTCACCAGTTGTGATTATGGTAAGTGGAGCTTTCCTTTGAATGAAAATCTATAGCAATTAGTTTTGCTAAAGCTACTTCAAACTAGAAAAATTAGTCTCAGTTTGACGACATGGAATGTAATTAAATGAAGTAATTAAAATCATTCAACTTACATAGTTAGTATGTATTAGGATCATTTTGCTACAGAAGAAGTGGATGACAGTGAAAGTGGAGGAAGAACTGACATTCTCACACTACATAATCTGTTGATTCTTTTTTTTCTCACTTAAAATAACTTTGCAGTAAATGGCAAAGTTGCAAGATTTTGTATACAACTTATTCTAGCTTTATCCACTTGACAGCTACATACTCCACAACTTCATTCACAATGGTCACAAAACAGACAAAAAATATTTTTAAATGCAATTATCAAGTTCTGACCCTTCACACAAACTAGATAGAAACTTTCTCACCTAAATGGGTCTGGATAAAAGCTAAGGAAAAAAATGAAAAATCTTGGTCGTCGCCAGGAATCGAACCCAGGGCCACTGGCTTCAGCCACCAGTGCTCTAAAGGAAAAATGTGAAGGTCTTGGAAGTCGAGGGTTGTCGTAGCTCAGTGGTTAGAGCACTGGTGGCTGAAGCCAGTGGCCCTGGGTTCAATCCCGGCGACCACCAAGATTTTTCATTTTTTTCCTTTGCTTTTTTCCAGACCCCTTTAGGTGAGAAAATTTCTATCTATTTTTAAATGCATTATTCTAATAAAAAAGGCATTAATGCACCGATTTTACAAGTGAAAATGTGATGCCTGCTATGCCGATGTTCATCAGAAGCACATGAGGCAATGTTGTCCATCAGATGGCAAGGATAGATAGCCTTCATTGTCACATGAGACACGAGAGAGTGACATTAACTCATGCAACTCCAAATTCAACAAATACAAGACATAATATATAAAGTGAGTTAATTTTAGAAGTACAGTAGAGCTCACTTATCATAGGGTCACCTTGGTCACCTTGGTTCTGGGGGATGCCAGTAACTTTGAAAAGCCTGAATCTCAGAATAATAGAGGAATCACATTACATGTAAACATTAAAAAAAAAAAGTACATTATAAATATTTACATGTAGTGTAGAATGACAAGATTAGTTTTTGCTAAGGCTCTAATTAATAATTTAGGCTGTAATAACAATTTCTTAATTAAGCAGCTGTTCAGTGGTTATGTAGTTACCCTAGCAAGGTAACTTAACAGCTGCCCTACAGAGGACTATGCCAGATAGATATTTTCAGTCCAGATAAGGGAGGTTCTACTGTAAGGGAGGTTCTACTGTAAGGGAAGTTCTACTGCATAGTTGCCAACCATCCCTGTTTAGCCAGGATCCTCCCTGTTATCTTGGCCATTCCCCCCCCCCCCCCCCCCCCCCAGCATCATTTGACCCATCACTTTGCAAGATTGAAATAACACATTCTACATAACCAAGTTGTGTACCACATTGTACATCTACCCAGCACTATTCAGTCAACACCCTCCTCCATCCCAGAGAGGATCTGTAGTATAATAGGCAGTCAAACTAAACCAGGTTCCTTAATTCCAGTTTCACAGAAGTAGTTATCCTAAATTAAAGGAGGAATGCATGTTATACTGAGTATCAGTACCCATACAGTTTTAAAGTGAGTTAAATATATATAAAATTACATACACTTTAAAAAAATAAAAGCAATTCAAAGTCACACAAATAACTGGTCAAATAAATGTTTGTATCATTACATATGTTCTAAAAAAATTAAGTACAACTACAAAAAAATATAGTTACATCTGTTTGTCAGAGCAATTACTGAACATATAATTCAATTAGATACACTATTAAATCTTCATCAGTATTGGTCTCTCCAAGGCAAAGGCGCAACTCTATGTCATCTGAAGTTCCTTGTGATAGAGTTGAATTGAACCATGGAAGATTGTTGAACTGACAGCAAGTATTACTGGGTCCACATCCTGCTCCATCCCAGAGAGGATCTGCAGTGTAGTAGTCAGTGAAACTTGAGCCAGGTCCAGGATTTCCAGTATCGCAGAAGTAGTTATTCTGAATGAATGAAGGCAACTGATATGGCCAGTTATACTGAGTGTTAGTACAGGCACAGTTATGAAAGGTGTTAAGCTCCCTGTCTTGTTCGTTCTGAGCTGATGCAAAAGTCCATATATGCTCTCTACTGCCGACTGGTCCATGAGTAACTGATATCCCATCTACATAAGCTGAGTCTATACTTGTGAGGCCACGGTGGACAGAGTTGAAGAAGGCATCAGTTGTTCCTCTTTGGTATGCAAGTATTCTGCCACACACAGAGGAATAACTCACACCACCTGCTGGGAATATGGCTGAGTCACAAGTGTTAGCATCTGGTGATGTTCGACCACATCCTCTTGGTGAATTATGAATGGTCCAGTTACTAGGGCAGGTAGCACTAGGATCTGACATATCAAGATAAGCTACTCTACTCCAACCAGAACCACCACAGCCGTGATCCACAGTAGAATCTGCCATGCTTTCAACAGCCTCTCTCACTTGTTGCTTTGTTATATTTAGCTGGGCTTCTATTAGATCACTTGAAGGACAGACCCCATCTTCAGAACCTGCTACTACAGCTGGTGAGATTCTCATGGGAAGTATGGCATGACTGTAGTTGATCAATATCAGCATAAAGAACGACAAAAGGAAGATCCTGCTATTCTCCATTTTAATTTTTAATTGTAGCTTTTGAGGGGTTGATACACATTACCTTATGATTCTTAGCAAGGCTAGCAAGTTTTAAGTCTGGTTGTCTAGCTGACGAACTAGAGACCTAGGCTTTTTTAATAATTGAAGATCAGGACTGTGTGAATACAGTTTAAATAAACATCGGAAGTGTATGAATGTCGTTGTTCCAGGCAATGTAGCATGAATGACATGCAGTTACAATGTGGCCATGTGGTAGGTAACGCTAAAAGTTTGAGAGGGAGGAAAATATAATAACGAATTTTTTTGATAATCAGCTTGCTGTTTTGATAAAAATTTTATTCAATAGTTACCATTGCAAACAGTTTACAAGACCAACTTGTGACTTAATATTGGTGTTTTGAGGGGAGAAATGTACAACTTTAACCATTATTGCAGTGCGCTCCACATATGATATCCTATATACGTACATAAGCTGAGTCTATACTGGTGTATCCCTCAATAACAGTGGAAAATTCATCAGTTGTTGATCCTCTTTGATATGCAAGTATTCTGCCACACACAGAGGAACAACTCACACCACCTGCTGGGAATAAGTGGATTCATATGTACAGGGACATTGTGCTCTATTTCCACATCCCCTTGGTGAACTGTGAACAGTGCAGCTACTAGGACAAGTAGCACTAGGATCTGACATATTAAGATTAGCTACTCTACTCCAATCAGAACCACCACAACTGAATCTCAAGGTAGAATTGGCCATGTTTGCAGCTGTACATGCTGTTCTGTTATGTTTAGCTGGGCTTCTCTTAGATGACTGAAAGGACAAATTTCATCTCTATACTCTATTACTGGTGAGATTCTTGTGGGAAATATGCACTCAATATTGACATAGAGAAGGACCAAAGAAAAATCTTGTCATTCTCCATTTTGAAATTCTGTTTTGTAGCGAGTTAGCTAATTCTAAGGTACAGAGACTTAATGGATTAGGACACGCAGAACTAAAAAACATTGTGTGAAGAATGAAGTTTAAATAATGCATCGAGGTATAAATGACCCAGTTTTCGTTGGCGTGGTATATAATATTACAGTTACAATGTGGCAGTGGATCAACATGTTTTTGTCTGCAAGATGGAGCCATTCTAAATGATGCATGAACACATGTGTAAGCAGTTATAAACAAAACAATAATAATATACGCTAATAGTTCTAAATCTTTGAATAACATGGCAACCTCACACCATCTGTGTTTATATAAGTTCACACTCAGTTAAAGTCAGTTATTTGGATAAGTAACTTGTCTGGGACTCCCACCCAGACTTAACAGGCTGGCCCTGCCTCCAGAAATTCCCAAGTCCAAATGACTGTTGATTGTCACCTAGATGTTTACTTGTTTTTTCTATGTCTACCCTTTTCCAATTATGTATGTTAATGATATTCACAACCACGGTCACCCACTAAGTTCTATGCCATAGTCATCCTTATTTAAGTCATTGGTGTAGTCATTGTAAAAGTTGAAGAAAGTTAACCTCTGCTGACTCTAGTGTATAACACGCATTAGAGAGTGCGCACCTTTTGGCTGTTCTACAAGGCTGCAAGCGAGAGCCAGCGGCTGCGTAGAATTCTAGCCAGTGCCACAGCAAGTTGATATCCAGTTGACTGACTTCCTGGTCCTTCGTGGCATTGCATGACTGATCATCTGCTGGGGTTATTCCTCACCAACTTACAACTGGTCAGGGCCCCCACATAACTAAAGTAATATAGCCATATGGAATGAATAGCTAATATAATTAATTATAAAAATCAGTTCTTAGAGCACAATTTGTAGCTAGCTCACTGAACTATGAGCAAGATTTCCTTTCAGGCTTACTTGACCTCTACTTATGATGAAAGTTGAAAATCTCATTTCCTGGGTGTAGCTAGACCAGGGGGTACTTAATTAGAGGTGCCCAAGCAATTACAAAATTTGAACTTTTGCCTTAAATACATATCAATGGAATTATTACATTATAACTGTGACATTATTAATATAAATACAAACAAATGTCTTTCTATATACATATAATGCAAGTGAAGTATAAGCACAATTGACAAGATAAACTAGCTAAACTGAGCATTTGACATAAGCATTACCTTTGAGACGGTTACAGTTAGTGAGTCACATGAATTTCTACTTTAAACTGGAGTCAAGTGAATGGAAGAGCTCTTAAAAATTATAGCACCATTAAAAGAAATCATACAAACTCTCCAAGTGGCAATTATTGTATATTAGCTACTACCAATAGTTTTAATGGGTTAAAATTTTCAATACTTATGTACATAGCTACATGTACTTATTTTTATTATTAATAAAGACTTACAGAAATTAAACTACTGCATGATCCACATATTTGTGTGAAATTTTGCCATGAGATTCTATAAAGTTTTCAGATGTCACTGTAGAATGGGTCTTCTTTAAATCGGGTCAAGTTAACCCTTTCACCGGTAGATTTTTGAGAAGAAAATAATATGTAAATAGATTTTAAAAATCATAAAAAATTAAACATTGAAAAAAGTACCTAGCAACCATATATATTCATGTAGCACAGAGAACCACATGTATGTTGCCTAGCAGCAAACCAAAAAATTTAATTAATGTTTCATAATATTTATTGAATTATTTATATAAAAGTAATAATAATATGTTGATTATACAATTAGATTTACATCTAGATGATTGAATTATATATTTATAATGAAAAATCTAAAGTTCTACAAAAATGTGGCTTATAATGAATAATCTGTAAGAGTATATTTAAAAAAAAGTTACATTCAGGTGCAACACGTAAATGGACTTTGCAAAAGGAGCATTGAATACGAGATTACTATGCTCTATTAGCTAAACCTAGAACTAACTATCCTTGCATTGCTAAGCACAGCTATCTAAGACATGCCCAGTGTTTATGACTCACCTTCAGCATCTGAAGATTCAGACCCATTACAAGTGCTATCATCAGAAGAATGCACAGCATCTTCTAAAGCTTCCACTTCCCTAAAAATAACTGTTGGAGATCCAATGAAAGCAAAAACATCTGTACTGCTCTCTTGCAAGTCCCTTTCATCGCTCTCCACTTCAGACTACAAACTAACAACACCGTCTGCACTCAGCCACGAAGCCATGCTACCGCTGAATAGGCTAATAAAATTCGACGGAATAGTACGTCACGGTTTCCTTTTAAGCTCTATTTTGGTGTTTAAAACAAGTCAATGGCGTGAGCGGTTCGTTTTTTATACTTCTTTTTGTGTCGATGGGTACCTCGACCGCCATATGGCGGTTATACCGGCGAAAGGGTTAATGAGTATCTTAATTTCTTGAAGTATCAATTCTACTACACTCTACTTAATTAAGTTTTACAACATAATTCAAGACTTGTGTGTAAATTGTGGTGAAAATGTCACAAATTTGGAAATTTGTTGCATGATGGTTACCATATGGGAAACTAGGGAATAAAATATACTTTGTACTTCCCACCTCTGATGTTCCTAAACATGTACTTACAATTTCAGTATGAGAAAAGAGTCTGGTCAAGTTAAGGGGGAGGGGGGAGGGGTTGCGCTGTATCAGACCCACGAATACCTGGGGGAAATACAGTGTTAATCATGAAACCAAATTACCACAAAACACGAATTACTAGCATTGCACTTATTGCTCTGTTCTCACAGTTCGCTTCTATCTTGGAGAATGAAGCTGAAAAGAAGTTGGGAGTGACCTTGGATGAAGTATTGGAGATTCATAGAGACAGTTACTTGTGTAGGCTTTGTGATATGACATTTTTAAAGATGTCAGAACTTTGTCAGAAGATAGCAGAATTGGAATACTCTTCTTTTCTTTGC
>WLWD01005583.1_pt1 | contig 17463 bp, 11 predicted proteins | sample 6712731 | NCBI WGS metagenome assembly WLWD01 (sample SAMN12718690, study PRJNA576275) | sponge metagenome | isolation source: marine sponge | host: Mycale hentscheli | place: New Zealand: South Island, Marlborough, Capsize Point | collected 2014-11-01
ATAGAAATTTCAAAAGGGGGTTACAAAATTTTGACCATATCCAAGCTACACCACACTTACAGGACAGTTCTTGAAACTACAAAGTTGGATATCTCGAAGAATATATAAGGATCATGACTTTTATAGCGTAATTATGTATCCATATCACTGAATTGGTCAATTTTCCTGTTGCTATTTGAACAATCTTTTTAGTACAAAATCATGTTTTGTATGTTGGAGATTTAAAGGGGGACATCACCTTCTTGGGGTGAATCACTTTCATTACATGTCAGTTAAAGCAACTATGGTATAATACATATGGGTATATATCCATTGTATGTGTGTTGTGGCAGACTCGGAGAAGACAAGCTGATGAATACACAATTCACTCAGCCACTTGTCATTCCAGCATAGCCATAACATACAACACAACATTCCGAACTATCCATTAGTAGATTCACACACAATATATAAGACTCATTCACGTAAGTAGTCTACAGTCTTGACAGTATCAAAGTGAAAGATCAGAATTGCCACATTGGTGACCTCGACACTTGTCCTGGACGGTTCTGGGACCATGGCCGAAGCCAGCGTTGTTAGTCTTAAACTTCCCACGACTCGGCAGTCTCCCACGACCCGGCTATTTAATTATGTTAATTTTTTTTATTCATTTTCTGCTACACAATTAAATAGAATTGACCATTATAGGAAAATTGTTCAATGCTGACAATGTTTGATACAACACTACTAATTGTTTGTTACTGCTTATAATAATATATCTATATCGATGAAAAGTTGAATAATATGTAGAGTGAGAACATAGATGATCCCTTCTTTTGTTTTTTTACTAAGTTCACTGAAAAGGTAGTCATTTGTGTTTGCTTGACTCTAATTCCATCACTTTTGCTGGTAAAGTATCCCATGTGCTGCTCCATGGCTTGCCAGCTTGACTCTAATTCCATCACTTTTGCTGGTGAAGTATCCCATGTGCTGCTCCATGGCTTGCCAGATTTGCTGCAATTGATGGACTCCTCTCAGTAATTTCACTACTGTCTCTTTATCATATAATATCAAAATACAAACAGAGGAGGAAAATTAGTTTTAGCTACTTAGTGACCAAGGCTATAAATACTATGTTCTAAAAATGATATACATAGAAATCTCAGGATCTACCACCATCAAATGCCTCAGGTTGCTAGTATTACCATTCGCTACCCTCAGGACAGTATCATGGGCTATGACTCGCAAAGTCTAATGGACTATTGATTTCTCAAGGTCATATAGGCTTGCCAGATTTGCTGCAATTGATGGACTCCTCTCAGTAATTTCACTACTGTCTTTGTGATATAGTATCAAAATACAAACAGAGGAGGAAAATTAGTTTTAGCTACTTAGTGACCAAGGCTATATACTATGTTCTAATGATATACACAGAAATCTCAGGATCTACCACCATCAAATGCCTCAGGTTGCTAGTATTACCTCAGGACAGTATCATGAGCTATGACTCGCAAAGTCTAATGGACGATTGATCTCTCAAGGTCATATATCAATTATTTAGCCTGAATAGCATATTTATTTTCTTCATACTTATATTCTATTATTTGGCTCCAAATAAAAGTCTTTAGCAAAGTTTACGAAAGTATCACTAGATTACAAATGCGAGGTCAAATGTCAATTATTAAGCCTGAATGAACATGCTTGGCAGCAGCATCACCACATTAAATGGGAAGAGGTAAGAGTTGTAGACAGAGCCAGTAAGAATCGTGAGTTGGAGATCAAGGAAGCTCTATACATACAGATGAAACCTGACAACAACAAGTGTAATAGAGACATAGGTTTAGAGCTTCCAGGATGCTGGCTGTCTATGCTGCGTGCAAATCACCCTCCAGGATATAATAAACAGTAAGCGTGCCCTTCAGAAATCTTGCTGTTTATTTTGTTATTATATCACCACGGAGAGTTCGACCTCAGTTGACCCCTGAAGAGCACTAAGAAGTTGAAACGTCGGGTTAAGTTATAATAAAAAATATTGGCTGTTAAAAAGAGAAAAACTTCCTATTATCATATTCTATTATTTGGCTCCAGATAAAATTCTTTAGCAGAGTTTACGAAATATCATTAGATTACAAATGTGAGGTCATACATGTGTATCAATTATTAAGCCTGAATAGCATATTTCTTTTCTTCATATTTATAGTGTATTATTTGGCTCCAGATATAAGTATTTAGCAAAGTTTACAAAGGTATCATTAGATTACAAATGCTGCGAAATAGTTGTCTGATTTGAACACTTGAAACTATTGTAGAAGTTGCATGTAATCACTAATTAGTCATCATTGTATGCATATAACTATTATTTGGTGGGCTTATTATTATGTTGTATTACTTATTCATTAATATTAATGCCAATCATTTCAAATTTTGGTTATAACTTATTTCAGATTTTGTCAAAAGAAGCATCTGTTGAGGCTTTATCTTTGGTAAGATACACAGCAATAACTTTGGCTGACGTAAGGATCTAGCAACATGTATGTACAGTGAATGTTTGAACAACATTTCGCATATATGTGTTTGTTCTTTTTTTTGAAGTCAGCCTGGGATTCATAGGTGATGATGCCACCACAATCTTTCACTCTCAGAATATGGCAGGAAGTTTGAGTTTCTTTGCGTACTATTACCCTTCCTCAGTTTGATAGTCCAGGCAAGGGTGTATTAAAGTAGGTTAAATGGGGTCATTCATCCCACTACAAAAGCCGTTGCTCCAAACCTTCGCTTCCCCTAAAACAGCTTTTAATTCATTTAAGTATGGCTTTGCTCCCCCTATAAATTTTTTAGTACAAACATTTTACTGCAGGAATCCTTGAGTGTGTTTATATGTGTTGTCCTGGTAAAGTCTATGAATGCTGTTATTACCCCTCCTGGACTCATTTTCTGTGCACCGCTCAGTCGACTGTGAATCAGTAGATACAGAAGATAAATATAATTAATTGTTCAACTTTAACACAATATATACAAATATAGTTTGTTTGTTTTTAACTACACCATTAGTGTAAGTATAAGACCATGAAAAGAAATGGTGAGGAATTATCTTTGTCAAATAGTTTTGGCAAAAACATAAATATAACCATGTACATTCCGACTTTCTTTCATCCCTATCACTCTCTCTCCAGAGCATTTGCCTATAACCCTGGAATAGAAATTGATTTCATGAACTACTTTCCTCCTCATCTATCTTATGATGTAGACATTCAAGTGATAGTGACTAAATTAAAGCTTCTTCAGCCTATCTAAATTGCTTACACCAAGTTTTTGCCCAGTTGCATCTTGCTCTGTAATTAATGTAAATGTACAGCTAGTTACATCTACTACTACTGTATGTATTGCTTGTTGTCTGCAGTAAGAAAAAGGAGGTAGAGCCAAGTTATAGCTTTCTCTAACACTTATACAAAAGACACTGAGGTTGCATTAGATTTCAGAGTATGAATGAAGATGTATGTTCCATTTACAGGAATGGGCCCTAACAACATGCATACACCAACATATATTACATACATATGCATGAATAAGTTCATGTGATAAGGTTTCGCTCATATTTATGTAGTAATTTTGTGTTACCTAACTGTCAGGCTCGCTCGCCATTAGTGCTCAAGCACACCACTATTTTTATTTTTTATTTTTTTTATTGCAAAGGACGCATAGACTTTTTCCCACTTATTCCCTTGAGTCTAAGCAACAAGGTTCCTATAGAATGCAGGAATAAACTTGTGACAGAAATCTATCCCAATTTAGGGTTTTGGTTAAGCAAATCTCTGAGAATAAAGCCAACTGATTCACAAGTCTGAAAGCCACATTTTCCAGCATAGAATTCCTAATTTTGACTAAATTATGTCAGATTTGGGGAAGAGAATTAGCCCTTAATTATTTTTCTTTTAGCTGATCATAGGTGTGAGATAAATCTTGCCCTAGTAAAGTACGGTGTCACCATCTCAACCGTCTTTAGGTCAGTCTAATCAGTGAATTAGTACTACTGAAGACTTACATGTGCCATTACACACACAAACACATGAACAGAGTTCACTCAGGTGAAGCCCAATGTCCAAGTGTGAACAACTGATAAGGCATTGCCATGTCCGAGAATGTGAAGCACGTGCCTAAGGTTGAATAAGTTCATTTTGATTCAGTCATTCTCAGCTGAAATAATAATAGCAGATTTTCTCGTTTTAACAGCCAATATTATTATGTTGATTGGGTTAAGTTTTAATTAACATAATATCGGCCGTTACAACGTGAAAATTTTCTATTATTATAAAGTCATTTTGAAGTAAATGTAATCAACCCACTGAGGTTAGTCAATGTAGTTTCAGTATATAGATTGATTCATCTTGTCCAATTAAGGTATCAAAATCAATTTTTGTATTTTTGTATTCCAGTCATTAGTTGGTCAGAAAGTAAGGAAAGTTAGCGCCTTCAATTCTCTCTCTCTTTCACCCCCTCTCCCCCCTACTCCCCCCCCCACACACACACACACACACTTCCTCTTCCTTCCTTTGGCAGCTACTGAAGTTGGTAAATGTTTTGGGCTTTGTGTGGTTTCTTTGTCAACCAGTATAGTGCAAGCTTATAATAGCATAAATAATCTAGATTTATTTATAATTAGGCTGAGCTAAGGTATACTATATCTCAAAGTGCTTATTTTTTGCTATTTATTAGTAATACTGCAGTTTCTTCTTTCCATTTCTTATTTTGTGATAGTCATTGATCCAACTGCATGTCTCACTCCCCTGCTTTTACCTCAGCCTCAACTTCTACTGTATTGTTGGTGATTAAACTCCTATAGTGCACACCTTTGGTTTGATGTGTGGCTATTGAGCCCCACCCACTTTTGGGACAGGCCACTTCTTTACATACTGGAACACATGATACTTCACAATTGTTGTCTACTTCATTATGTATATGCACACAAACACACATATTCTATTGTTCTTGTTATTGCTTATGTAGACTTATACCATGGTTGCTGCGGTAACACCCATGGATTAAAAGTGATATTTTCCCGGTGATTTTTTCCTGGGGCTATGATATTTTCCCGGTGTCAAGCGAATTCTTCCTGGGGCTATGATATTGTCTGTGGTAGTACGCTCTAATTAGGGTTGACCATCCTTTCCCATAGGGGTAATACAAAATTTATTTCATATTACTTCTGGTTTCAGTCAACTATAATTCTAAACAGTGATTAGTTATCTTTTGGAATCATGACCTATGTATGCAGTACAAAACAAAACAAAGTTATAAATCAATTTTTTAAAACCCCATATCATCAACTTTTTCTTCATCTCCTTGTACCAGCCTAGAGGAAAACTGTAAGCATTTCTGGGGCTATTAATAGCATAAATCAGTACTTTAGCTCTTTTTCCAATGAAGGTCCACAACACCTCAGCTTTATTGTTACTTGTCTTTAACATACAGTTGTTTCTCAAAGAACGTCATTTTGAGCAACTCATGTGCAGCTTAACGAGTACTGCACCTTTATTCATTAATGCTGATGTGTTAGTCGGTAGTGCAGGGAGAAGAAAAGAGAGTAGAGTGAATCGCTACATCTTCTTTGCAGTGGCAATAGGAGAAAACAGTAAATGCTTTTTGAGTTGCTCTAAAAATTATAGAAACAAGGAATTTTAGAGACAAAGTGTTAATTCGAAAGATGAGAATTACAAAAGTTTCACAAATTGAGATTGGTGATTGTACATCACTGCCTTAAATAAATAAATAAAAATAAATAAATAAAAATTAAAAAAAGACAGATTTGAAAATGTACAACATTTTTTTAAAAGGTTGGGGATCAAGAATGAAAAAAATTCAAACCAATTCCCATGACTTTCAGCACTTTTAAAGTTGACAAATGGCAGGCTCTGAACTTTAGCAGTCAACAGGATTGCAAGTTCTGAACTTTTGAAGTAGGCAAATGGCAAGACAATGATTTATTAGTATAGAATCACCATTCTCAATTTTTGTGAAATGTTTGTAATACTCATCTTTCGGATTAACACTTTGGCTTTCAAATTCCTTGTTTTCATCGTTTTTAGCCTAAAATTTTTTTAAGCATGTTATGATAATATGTTGTTGTTTTTAATACTAGTGTATAGTGGCATTGAGGGTTCACAAGTAGTAGTATTTTCCCTACGAATTAGATTAATAGATAGATATGGTGTGGCCACACCACTATTTTATGAGATAGCTCAACCTCTGATGTTGTAAACAAAAGTTATGCATAATGTGATTCATACAAGTACACGAGTTAATCGATTTATTGTTAATCAAAGCTGTGTTGGTGTGGTGATATAGACATCAGAGGAGAGCGAGGACAAGCATAACTAAACTGTCTAGGTTAGTATGTGATATATTTGTAGAAAATTGCCTTAACAAAAAAATTGATTGACATGTTTATGTGTATCAACTTAGACTAAGAAGGGATCACAGTTAATTTCCACGTTTGTATACTGTTCCATTTTCACTTCAATTATCTATTTAGCTTAATAACTTTTGATTATTATCACTTGTTTTTTGTTGTATAATGCAGTTTGGCTTGAGCATCAATAAAAGAAACTCATAATGTACTTACTTGTCATTTATTAATGTACCAATCATAAAAGGCACTCAATTATATTTCTTGGCTCACTAACTATTTATCGATTGCTGTAATAATTCACCATCACCTACAATATTACTCATGGTGGTATGTTCTTTACTCAAAATTGTATCAACGTTATCTGTCACATTAAATCCATTAGATCAGTAAACTATGTTATATAATAAACCTAACTTTATAATGGTACCACACTTCTCTTTTTCAGTGCTGTACAGTTTGAACCTTTTAATTGATATACACACAAAACATTCCGACACAAAATTAAATCTGAGATGCAGTATAGACTGAGTCAGAGGCAGCTTCACCAATTTTGAAATAATCAGGCCTGCAAGTATGTGGTGAAGATGGGTAGGAACCGAAAGTAATTAAAAAAATATTCTCTTAGGTACAGGTTGATGACATTAACAGAAAACAAGCATTAACATATTGTGTAAGTAGATACCTAGTCTTCAGATCACCAGAACTTCAGTAAGAGGCTAATATAGATGTATGACACTCCCAATAAACTAACAGTGATAGCCACAAACACTTGCATAAACACAGGTATAATACGTGGCAATGTTGTTTCGGTCTGGTTTTAGTTTATATAAGACATTCATGCTCTGGCTAATGTATGACATGTAAATTCCCTAATCATATCAAATGTAATCACCAGAATCGTTGAATGACACAATGCATTAACTTAAAGGAAGTGTCAGTAAACACATTGACAACACTGTAACCTGTACAGGCATGAGAACTGCGATATAAGGCTATTGCACTCATTTAAATTCTCAAAAGTTGCATATTATTTACTTCAATGTGTGTAGTATATATAATTATAATAAGATGATTGTGTATCATTATGACAACAACCAACAACAGTGTGTTTTTCGTGAATAATTCATGAATATGAGCTCAATCGGTAAAACATCTTTAGCTCTATAAGAATACACAATGTGCTTCCATTTGGGATTTGAACCAGTGACCCCACCTTACAGTAACACAACTTTCCATTAAACTGTCTGGAACTTACAGCTTAATTATTGTTACAGTGTCTATAGTATTCTCTCTCTCTCTCTTTTTCCCTTGGGTCTCATTCTTTGCTCTATATAAAGTGAACACTGAGTAATTCATGCATTTGCTGAACTCAATTGGGAATGAGTATTCAACTACGGTACAAGCCAACCATAATCCACCACAAATCATAGGTAGAATAAAAACAGAGAAGCAGGAGAATGCTGGGGTCAAGAAAAACAGAATGTTATGCCTGAAATTGGTAGCGCTAAACTAATAGCTTTTCTAGTATACTTTCATGGTCATGAATTTTTTTACAAAATATATTCTAAAATTATTGGGAAGAAATTAATGCGAGCAGACAACTCTCGGGTGCAGTATGCAAATTTTTTAGATATTATAATACTGTATGCTCATATTTAGCGTGTACAATATGCAGGAGTAGTGTCACTATTTCAACCTCACACCTGAAAAGAAAAACATAATTACAATAATGACATATACAACACATAAGCAATTTGCAATAATATCATTGTGTGTGATCAAGTATAATCAAGAATGGATACACACCAACACACAAGTGAACACGATGATGTACATAGTGAGCCCTTGTTGCTCTGCATTACATGGTTATTGTTCATAGTTCTTAGACTTTTCGTTTAAACAATTGATTTTTCAATACACAGTAAAAATAAATGCTAATTGTTGTGTAGTTGCTAAATCAATCACCCAAATATGGCAAGTTTGAGGTCTGAGGATTTTAGTGTTACATAACAGCTAGCAGACATTTGAAGTTCAGTATTTAATTTGGTAAGAGATCATAATTTTGAAATGATAATAATGAATAAATTTATTCCCATTTAGTAAACTTTCCTTTATTACTATCATTTGAATCGCATTGTTAATTATGGCTTGTACAAGTCAATAGTTGTGTATTAAGTAATAAAGTAGTTTCACACATACTCTGTTAATACGGGGTGTTTAAATAAGGTGTTTACCAGGAGGTGCTGTCAGGACACCCCACTTTGAGTTCTTATAACTTACACACCAATACATTTTATACCAAATGAGCAGTATAATTGATAGCTTATATCGTCTAGTTTCTTCATTATAATGACTAACTATTGAGACAAAATAAAGCTTTAAACTGGGGTGTTCAGGCAGCGACTCCTATTTAACACCAAAAGTATTTCTCCAAATTCCCCATTTTTAAGAGTGTAATCATAGTGGTATATCATCAAAGTAGGCAATGAATGTAGCTACAAACTTACTTCCTTGGGTCACAGCTGATCCTGAAAAATACATAGCCACTGCAAAAAAAACATGAAGAAATTTGGACTGATACATAATAGTGGTAAAATCTTCCACGGTGTAGACGAAAAAAAGAGAAACAAAAAACGTGTAGCTTGTTATGTATGCACACTTCATTTAAAAATAGTAACATATCTTAGTTTCTCTGCTGAAAATAATAATGATTAGAGTCAATAACGCCTGGCTACTGAAAATCATAAATCTCGTCTTTGTACTCTTTACCCTGCTATATTATAGGCTTAGCCACTTGGGCCTTAATCGCAGCATTACTTACTTGGTAAAGTATGGCCAAATAGCAAGGTCTGCTGAGTGTCACACTAAAATAGTGCTTCTATCATCAATGATTACTTACCAGATGTACTTCAAAACCATAAAATTGACCAATGGGCATAAACAGAAAAGAAATATTTTGTACTAAGTTTCTTACTATCTGAATGATGGTTTAGTATAAGTGGTTTACTATTGCAACATTGCTATCATAACTAGCTTTATGTAACCATAACAATAGGTCTCAAAAACAATAGCTATTGTGAAAGTCAAGTTTGAACTTCTACAAAACGTACACAAGATATAACAACTAAAAACAAAGTAAGAATGCCTCCATATTTGGCGTGTTACTGTTAAAATGCGGTGTTTTAAGAACACCTCACGAGGTGTTTACCAGGAGACGCTGTCTGGACACTGGTTTATAACAAATGAGCATATATAAATATTAGCTTATATTCTCTGGTTTCTTCATTTATAATATCCTTTAGTAATGATTAGCTATGAACACAAGATTAGGCTTTAAACTGGGGTGTCCAGTTATATCTTGTGGATGGTATATCTATTAATTGACCCCTGATTGTAAATAACAACAGATAGTTGCAACAATGAATTTGAATTTATTACTATTTTAATGATGTTAATGACCACCAGCCAGTTATCAAATGGCACCACTTGTATACATTGCACACTATACATGTACCATGTTTGGTCTAGATCACAACACCTTGGAGTATTTAATTCAAATGCTTTAATAGAGTAGTTTGTGTGAGTCTTTGAATTTGTATAGGAATAGTCACTTGTTGGCTACAGACTCTAAATGTCATAAGTTAACTTTTCCAGAAAACAATTTTTGTATTGGATTCAACTTTATTTAAGTCCCAAATGGATATACCATTTTGTATTGAGTATACATGGGAAAAACCCAGTAGTGTTAATACAAAGAAATTAAAAAAAATTGTAATTGGCTCATTCTGCTGTTTAAATGCATCATTAGTTCAGATTAAGTTTGGGAAGTAAAAAAAATTGTAATTGGTTCATTCTGCTGTTTAAATGCATCATTAGTTCAGATTAAGTTTGGGAAATAAAAAAAATTGTAATTGGCTCCTTTTGCAGTTTAAATGCATCATTAGTTCAGATTAAGTTTGGGAAATGAAAAAAATTGTAATTGGCTCCTTCTGCTGTTTAAATGCATCAGTAGTTCAGATTAAGTTTGGGAAAAGGTTGAATAGATGTTGCCACAAAAAAGCAACCACATTCATAGATTGTATTCTTTTCTACCAATGGATGGGAATTGACCAAGATACAAAAACAGTAATTATTATCTTTTGCCATAGATATTTCTCACTACATATATGCGAACTTGTTAAGTGAAGAACAAAGTGTTCTTAATAATTAAGACTTAATAGAGCAATTTTTTTAATGTAAATGCAAAATATCTCAGCTTTGTAGGCCTTCTAGTGCAACTGAAATTTTACAGTAAAGACACTGACTTGAATTGTATGTATGGTAAAACCAAACTGTGGGGTACCAGACTAGAGTTAGGTGAATAGGTATGAACAAGTTCTGTGTTCAGGTCTGACTGGGTGAACCCATGCACACACAGATATGATGAGAATGACTTGAAATTAATTTTAAAGAACAGAAAGAACCGGTACTTGATACACAGGGAAGGGAGAGGGAAAAGATTGAGGAAAAAGAAAGTAACAAAACATAAGAGTAGTGAGTAACTAGACTAAGTCACAAGCCAGGGGCTGTGCAGGTGGAGGGTGCAGCTCAAATGCCAAACTGACAGTGTACATGCATACTGGCAACAACAATGACTGATATGAATGTTGTTCAATATGTTCATTACAAATGTTGTTGATAATTTTTTTAAATTCTGTACTGCCTACTAATGATTACTTCATTATAGCTGGCTGCATGATCATATAGAAATTTGGTGCAAATTAATTTTAATGAAATGAATAAAATATCATAACATTGTTTGGCAGGCTTTGAATATACTCTAAAGATGAATATCAACTTTAGTGTATACATATTGACACCCATAAGAAAGCTAAGATATGTGGAACACATAGTTATTGGTCAGAATGTGTCACCCACCCAAAACCATATCAATTACAAGGAAGTAATGACATTTTGATAGTTTAAAAAAATATATTTACCCAAGTGAGTGTTAATAGTAGTTCCTGTTCAAGCTGAACTTCATGATAAATAGTGTAAAAACCGTAATAATGCAATCTAATGACCAGTGACAATAGGTAGTGATTGCAAACTGATTGAAACTTGTGTGGTGGTAGCAAACTTTACTTCAGAATGAATGGATATATTTCGTGAAAAAAAAAAACAATAATAGAAGGATAAGAACACTAATTATTTGTAAACTTTTAAACCATTTTTTTTTAATGGAAGCACTGGAGATATACACCACCAACAACTATTGTTGGATTATTGAAGTGACATCTTTGCTGATCGTGCATATAGTAAACAGATATGAAGTTCATCAACTTCTGGGACAAATAATAGAAATTCCATTGTGGGACAGTGGTCAAGTGATTAATCTGGACTGGCTTAGCCTGTTCATTTTATTGTTACATTAATATATTATAGAAAATCAAATTGTGGGCCTTTATCAACTGCATGAGATCTTTCTATGCAGTTTAGCTGTAATCAGGCTGCATACAGGCATTTGTCAAGTATTAACTAAGATCCTTCGATGGAAATATCCTTATTGATGGCAAGCTTTGCTTTCCAACACTGTCAAGGATTTCTCAGGTATTCTCATCATATCACACTCTCTCAGAGCATTCAGCATGATCAGAAACAAATAAAACAGCCTTTTTCAACTGAACTTAAAACTGGAATTAATACTGTCTAGCATGATATTATTAGCAAACCCAGAGCTATGTTACAAGTACGAGCTACCCAGCAAAGAAATCTACAATTGTATACAACAAAGCTCATAGCAGTAAAAATTGAATAGCAGGACATCACAACAGCTTATAATCTGACTTTTTGTTTCTTTTTTTAACTGGTAGCTACGGATTGTCAAGTATGTTTTAATAGGAAAACATTGATAATATTAATATATCTTGTAACAAAATTGCTCAAAATCTCACTCTTTTACTCATTTTCACTCATTGTCAAATGTTCTCCCACTCACAGGTAGCACAATATGGCTGCTCCGTAACCTGCGGACCTACACCGGACTAGTGTTCGGACATCACTTCTCAGTCTTGCTAGTAAAATCAATAATCGATAAAAGGAAAATATAGGAAGGAGGGTGGAGCGTTGGGCTGGGATGGCTGCAACAGACACATTGAGACAATTTCCGCTAGCTCAATATTATTTACATAAGCAGAGGTGCTTCCTTTCTGCCCCTCCAGTTCAATTTCTACGCTCCGTTCTAGACTTCGAAGTATTGATGGATAAATTACCGATAGTTTTAAACGTATTTATCTTTATTAATCTTCTCCCTAAAGGTAAAAATTCAATAATCAATTTATAAAAGAATGTATTATTATGTAAGTGCATAGCTGATGTGTGTAAGGGATCATAATGATTATAGGCTTCTCTGGAGTTTAAAATAATACTTAATTGTTATCAAAAGATACAGTTATCGTTTATATTGTTTCAACAGGTCAATATCATTGATTACATTATATTGCCATCTCAACTATTGTCCATTTTATGAAAGCATTAAAGCTTAGGTTCATTATTACAACTTTCAAAAATCTAGAACCTGATACATGTAGTTTGATTTAGCTATATTGTCTCATAGTATAACTCATGTTCATGGTAATTTTTTTATTAGCTACATATAATTTTATGCTACACTAAGATTTCTAGCATCAATAATGTTAGCTTACCATTGAAGAATACAATAATTTAAAATCTCATTCTGCATTTCAATGTACAGATTATACTGTTGAATTATCTGTGAACAGTTCTATCACTGACAAGTGTCCAGGTGATGTGATCTCAGTTCTATGCAGTACTGCACAAAATGAAATGGAGTGGGTGTGGCAATCCAATGATCTCACTGAAAGCTTTACATATTTTTTGGTTCATCGGTTCACAGATAGGCAATTGAATGTTCCATATACTTTCAGTAGAATACAATCAGTTACTACAACTCTACTGAATTATTCAGTAGTACCACTTTATCTGAAATCTTCTTTACAGTATGTAGTTTCTAGTGAATACCCAGAGGCTATGATAGAATGCAATGATTTCTTAAATTCTTCCCCTGAAATTATCCAAGTTACGACTAAGAGTGAGTAGCTTTTCTATGGAAACAAGTATTTTTATTATTATTATATTTTTAATATCCTAGATTGTTCTCTTTGTTCACAAGATTTCAATTTGTTTCAAAATGATTCCAGTGTATCACTTTGCAATAATAGAATATTTGATCATGATAATAATTTTACTGCACATATTTATACACAAAATGGCACTATATCACATTTGAAATATGGAAACTATTCTATAGAATTAATTCTGCAATATCAAATGCAATATTTTATGAATGTCACTATTGAATGCTGTGAAAGTATTGTCACTATAGCAAACTTCAATTTTCAATTCACAAAATGTATTAATCCAAAGTCACATCCTGATGAAAATATATCAGTAATGTTGTATTTTGATTGTAATCATAGTGCTTATAAGTATGTGTGCACTAAAGTAATGCACATTATAGTGTCAGGTAAGTGGAATAAATTCAAATATGATGCATAACCATGTTTAAATGTATATTGTGAGTGTATTCCTTATTCATGATTACTTTAATCAATGTGAAGATGACTATGACCTCCAAAGCAACAATGCATCTATATGTGTAAACAGAACTGAAATATACAACTCAAGCCAATGTGGTTAGAGATAACTAAGCACCTATAGAGTTTATTAATATAATGTGTTGACCCCTGAACTATTACAGCTACTACTGAATATTCAAGCAAACTTAATACTGGGCTCTTAGTGTCAATGGTCATATTTTGTTTTGGTTTTGGCAGTCAGTGCATAATTATTGTAATATTAAGCGCTGTCATTATAAAAATCACGAGAAAAAGTAAGTCACTGCATTCTTTGACAATTCACTATGATAATAACCACTATATTATATGTATTACAGAAAAAGAAAATAGGTAAGTTACAACCCATGATTAATCCAGGTCAATAAATCTGTTGTAGGTAGTACTTGTGTAAGATAAAATAAAAATGGTAGAAAGAGGCTGAAATATAAAAATAATATTTATTTTTTCTTTGTTTATGCACCCCATATATGTATAATCCCACTGAATCACATTATCCAACTACATGTGCTTTACCAAAATGTGTTGATGCAGTCAAGATATAAAATTATGTGTCTTGTCACTATAAAGATAAGATTATTCTGTTTAGCTCCAAATCCAAGAACCAATAACAACAAAATCAATTTCTATTCTGGATTACGAGAATAAAAGAAAACATTTAATATATTCACTAACTATAATAAGAATAGTCAATGCTTTGATTAATAATAATGTAATTTCATCTTTAAAAATATGGTACCCCTACTGCTTCTTCTCAGTCTTGTCATGGCAACCATGGTGGAGCAAAATCAGTACTCTTGAAGGTCCTAAGACAAATATTTTAGTGTTTCAATATTAGAATACTAACACAATTGTTTCCAATGCTGGCAGTATGAATGTTTCATTTTTTTATTCTTTACTTATAGAAATACTAATATTAAGGAAAATATTTTTGTGAAGCCACCTGATGAAATTGATCGAGTACAAGAATATAATGATATTTCTGTCATCAGCAAAAATTCTGCCTATGGAATTGTACTAAGAAGTATGAATGATTCATAAATTTTGTACTGTGCTCCAGAATTCCGCATAAAAAATATTGAATTTTTTTTTTGTCAATACATCAACAAAGTCAATTAGCATGGTTTTAAAATTTAGTTTTTATTGCATTATTAAATTTAGTCACATAAACCAATAATTTGGTCTTTATTATTTTGTTTGCAGTAGCTATTCGCTAGTATGTCAGAAATTGCATGTCAACATCATAATGTAAAAAGGTTTTTCAATTATTTTGGGGGAAATTATTTCTTGATTCAGTCTTTGAGCTAAAGTATTAAGCAATTATTTGTGTTTTACAGCCAATATATGTAATAAAAATTGAATCCAATGTTTCTACTTCTCAACAAAGTCTTCTTTAAAAGATCAATGTGTTTGATATGTTTCTTTTTTTACCACAAGGACTCGAGCGTTGAGTTCCTAGTCAAGTACATAACTTAAACTGGACTAAACTCACTCTGAATGATGTTTTAGTAGCTGTTTACTATTGCTCTGCTGTTGTCAGCATCGCTATCATAATTAGCTTTATGTATCTATAACAGTATCAGTAGGTCTCATAAATAATAGCTATTTATAGTGAAAGTCAAGTTTGACATCCTACAAAGTGAACACAAGATAAAACAACTATAGAATAATTATAAATGCCTCCATATTTTGCTTCTTACCTCAATACTATACTTATATAATACTATAACTAGTGGTGTGCTTGAGCACAAATGGCGAGCGAGCCTTAAACTACACTATTGTTAAATGATTGATTTTAACAAGTAACACTCAAGGTACAACCGCTCCTTGCAACTGTTTGAATTGAAAAAGAAGCAACAAAATCAAATCACGTTATTTAAAATTTTGTTTGTGATATTCTTAATAGTAGTTGTAACGCACAATACTTTCACACAACTGAACATACCTACGCAAGACTTACCTTCGTGGTTCGTCTAGTGGACAATGAATTTACAAGTAAATGCTGTTGAGTAGGGCTTATAACTGTGACAAATAGCGACTAACTCGTATTGAAATGGAGCTCCCATAAGTTTTTGCGTTTTAGCTGCACCCGCAAAAGAATTCAAAGCAGTAAACAATTCAATTTCTAAGGTGATACGAGTAATGGTCGCTAAACCGGAGGATTCTGTTTAGTGAAGTTTGGGACGGGGTCGAACGCGGAGCGAACACAAAAATACGGAGGGTCAAAGTACAAAATGACATACATACGTCCAAACATAATCGGCGAGCGAGCGTAGCGAGCTAGACACTTACAGGGGTAACACAATTGAAAATCGGGTATGTTTGTTTATTTATTTATTTATTGGCGAGCGAGCGTAGCGAGCGAGACAGTATTAGGGGTGGATAATGCAAAATCGGGTATATGTTATATATATGTATGTATGTATGGATGGTACGTATGCTCTTTAAACGCGCGCGCGGGGAACTTTTTTCTCCTAAAAACACGGCTATTTAGGCTTGACTCCAGTTTATTCTGAAGCTACAGCATTAAGCAAACCTTACTTTATACTTAAGCTCCAAAGTATGAGAAAATTCCTGCTAAAACGCTTGTTTTCAAGACACAAAAAGTTGATTCGACAGTTACTATGGCATTGAAGACCCTTTTCCAGACTTAATTTCAAAACTTCGCCGTTTTATGGGGGGATACGGAGTGCCGATTGTAGGTTGTCAAGAGCCGTTGGTAGTCAGAATGCCGTAGTATTAATGCTATGGAAGCTGCTACTTCTCGAGGGAAGCTGAGATAAGTACGCAATTCCATATTTGTTAGCTAAATATGCAAAATTTACTCTGGCCTTTCTTTTTTTTGTAGCTAAGAGCTAGTCAACAGTGACTGGTAAATTCAAATAGTCAGATTGGCTCAAATTTGGTACTACAAAGTTACCACTGCTCAAGGAAATGAGGTAAGAAAGTAATTTTGTATTTGTGTGCTAAAATTGATTGTCTTTTGTTTTTGTAGGTGAGATCTTGTTGTCAAGAATTCAAGGTAATTCAGATGGTCAAAGTAACTTCAATTTGATACTACAGAAGTTATCAATACTCAAGAATGATGTAAGTAGTAATTCCATATTTGTTGGCTAAAATTACAAATAATGACACTGGTTTATTTTTTATCGTAGCTGAGAGCTTGTTCAAGAGTTACTGGTGATTGAGATTATCAGAATGGTTGATGTTTGATACTACAAAAGTTACCATTAATAAGGTAAGAGAGTGATTTTGTATTTTTTTGCTGAAATCAAATGTCATAACTGCTATTATAGTGTTTGCATGAAGTAAGCTAAAACATAGTAACATTTTATGTTACCTAACTATCAGGCTCGCTCGCCATTTGTGCTCAAGCACACCACTAGTTTATATATATGTTTGGACGTATGTATGTCATTTTGTACTTTGACCCTCTGTATTTTT
>WLWD01006357.1_pt1 | contig 17462 bp, 11 predicted proteins | sample 6712731 | NCBI WGS metagenome assembly WLWD01 (sample SAMN12718690, study PRJNA576275) | sponge metagenome | isolation source: marine sponge | host: Mycale hentscheli | place: New Zealand: South Island, Marlborough, Capsize Point | collected 2014-11-01
GTGGCCAAGTCTTCAAGATCATGGGAGGTCCTTAAACTGTCTCATAGCAATGAACCTCTACAATATGATGGTGTATCTTCAATTGTAGAACTGCCACATTGACTGGACCTGTTATTGTAGAACTGCTAGATTGTCTGGGCCTGTTATTGTAGAACTATGCCACATTGTCTGGACCTGTTATTGTAGAACTGCTAGATTGTCTGGACCTGTTATTGTAGAACTGCTAGATTGTCTGGACCTGTTATTGTAGAACTGTGCCACATTGACTGGACCGGTTATTGTAGAACTGTGCCACATTGTCTGGACCTGTTATTGTAGAACTGCTAGATTGTCTGGACCTGTTATTGTAGAACTGTGCCACATTGTCTGGACCTGTTATTGTAGAACTGTGCCGCATTGTCTGGACCTGTTATTGTAGAACTGTGCCACATTGTCTGGACCTGTTATTGTAGAACTGTGCTACATTGATTGGACCAGTTATTGTAGAACTGTGCCACATTGTCTGGACCTGTTATTGTATAACTGTGCCCATTGTCTGGACCTGTTATTGTGTAACTGTGCCCATTGTCTGGACCTGTTATTGTATAACTGTGCCACATTGACTGGACCGGTTATTGTAGAACGGTGCCACATTGTCTGGACCTGTTATTGTAGAACTGTGCTACATTGACTGGACCTGTTATTGTAGAACTGCTACATTGACTGGATCTGTTGTAGAACTGTGCCACATTGACTGGACCTGTTATTGTAGAACTGCCACATTGTCTGGACCTGTTATTGTAGAACTGTGCCACATTGTCTGGACCTGTTATTGTAGAACTGTGCTACATTGACTGGACCTGTTATTGTAGAACTGTGCCACATTGTCTGGACCTGTTATTGTAGAACTGTGCCACATTGTCTGGACCTGTTATTGTAGAACTGTGCCACATTGTCTGGACCTGTTATTGTAGAACTGTGCCACATTGTCTGGACCTGTTATTGTAGAACTGTGCTACATTGTCTGGACCTGTTATTGTAGAACTGCTACATTGACTGGACCTGTTATTGTTGAACTGTGCTACATTGACTGGATCTGTTGTAGAACTGTGCCACATTGACTGGACCTGTTATTGTAGAACTGCCACATTGTCTGGACCTGTTATTGTAGAACTGTGCTACATTGATTGGACCAGTTATTGTAGAACTGTGCCACATTGTCTGGACCTGTTATTGTATAACTGTGCCCATTGTCTGGACCTGTTATTGTATAACTGTGCCCATTGTCTGGACCTGTTATTGTATAACTGTGCCACATTGACTGGACCGGTTATTGTAGAACTGCCACATTGTCTGGACCTATTATTGTATATTGTAGAACTGCTAGATTGTCTGGACCTGTTATTGTATATTGTAGAACTGCTAGATTGTCTGGACCTGTTATTGTAGAACTGTGCTACATTGTCTGGACCTGTTATTGTAGAACTGTGCCACATTGTCTGGACCTGTTATTGTAGAACTGTGCCACATTGTCTGGACCTGTTATTGTAGAACTGTGCTACATTGTCTGGACCTGTTATTGTAGAACTGTGCTACATTGTCTGGACCTGTTATTGTAGAACTGTGCCACATTGTCTGGACCTGTTATTGTATATTGTAGAACTGCTAGATTGTCTGGACCTGTTATTGTAGAACTGTGCTACATTGTCTGGACCTGTTATTGTAGAACTGTGCTACATTGTCTGGACCTGTTATTGTAGAACTGTGCCACATTGTCTGGACCTGTTATTGTAGAACTGTGCTACATTGTCTGGACCGGTTATTGTAGAACGGTGCCACATTGTCTGGACCTGTTATTGTAGAACTGTGCTACATTGTCTGGACCTGTTATTGTAGAACTGTGCCACATTGTCTGGACCTGTTATTGTATATTGTAGAACTGCTAGATTGTCTGGACCTGTTATTGTAGAACTGTGCTACATTGTCTGGACCTGTTATTGTAGAACTGTACTACATTGTCTGGACCTGTTATTGTAGAACTGTGCTACATTGTCTGGACCTGTTATTGTAGAACTGTGCTACATTGTCTGGACCTGTTATTGTAGAACTGTGCCACATTGACCGGACCGGTTATTGTAGAACTGTGTCACATTGTCTGGACCTGTTATTGTAGAACTGCTACCTGATTGTCTGGACCTGTTATTGTAGAACTGTGCACATTGTCTGGACCTGTTATTGTAGAAACATTGTCTGGACCTGTTATTGTAGAACTGTGCCACCTGTTATTGTAGAACTGTGCCACATTGTCTGGACCTGTTATTGTAGAACTGCTAGATTGTCTGGACCTGTTATTGTAGAACTGTGCCACATTGTCTGGACCTATTATTGTAGAACTGCTAGATTGTCTGGACCTGTTATTGTAGAACTGTGCCACATTGTCTGGACCTGTTATTGTAGAACTGTGCCACTTTGACTGGACCTGTTATTATTGTAGAACTGTTCTACATTAACTGAGCTCTATTTCAGTGGACCTAATTCTGAAAGTGAGTTTGTGTGTGCTGAATATGGGGGTGTGGCTCATCCTTTATTGTGCGCTTTATTCAGTTGAAAGTGAACTTTTCTCTCTTCTACTGACTTCATGTGTCCACCTGGTGGGTATTTATTGGAGTATGTAGTGTCTGGCAGTGTGATGTGTGTTTGTATGTATAGGAAGTATGTGTTATTGATCAACAGATGTCAGTAGATGACTCCGTATTGAAGGCAGCTAGTTCAGCTCTCAACCTCAGGTCAGTGGGTAAGGTGGGATTCAGTCAGTGTGTGGAGGTCTCTAGATTAGTCAGTGGGTGGGTGTCTCTAGATCAGTCCGTGGGTGGGGCTGTCTAGATCTGTCAGTGGGTGGGGCTGTCTAGATCTGTCAGTGGGTGGGTAAATTCACACCTACATCATTGCAGACTAAATTTATCTACTTGCTGTGGAGTTCATTATGTGGGTGTGGCTAATAATTGTGTGTTGTTAGGAGATTCTCTATTGCTGCCTGTTACTCTGTGACAGATGAAGGTGTGGTATCCCTTTCCAAATGTCCGCTCTTACAAGACGTCAACTTAAGCTACTGTCATCAGGTGAAGTCACATGACTAGTCGAGGTTGAAGTAGGAGTGTACGTATTTTGTTGATAGGTTGTTAGGAAGTTCTTTATTGCATTAGCTTATGCTGCAGGTGCCAGTTAACAGACTTGATCCTAGTTGTTATTATAGGAGCTTATGCTGCAGGTGCCAGTTAACAGACTTGATCCTAGTTGTTATTATAGGAGCTTATGCTGCAGGTGCCAGTTAACAGACTTGATCCTAGTTGTTATTATAGGAGCTTATGCTGCAGGTGCCAGTTAAATAGGAGCTTATGCTGCAGGTGCCAGTTAACAGACTTGATCCTAGTTGTTATTATAGGAGCTTATGCTGCAGGTGCCAGTTGCCCAGTGTGTTCTCTGCCAGGACTGCTGGTGACGGTTTAAACTTTTAGAGCTGATAGCACTGGCACAGCATGAGCTGGAGGTGTAGACTCTCCAAGCAGTAACCCCACCTCATCCTATATAAGCATTTTATTATTGAAGCACCAAGGGTGTGAACCTTCAGTGTTACTATACACTAGCTCGCTATTACAAAGACTAATAGAATATTTCACTAGATAATTAGTTAACTTTCTTGTAGTAGAATAAATTCCTTTCTTTGAAATGTTTCGGTCCGTGGACCTTCTTCAGTCACACTGAGAAAGCACAACATGGTGATTGTAGATTGAAGAAGGTCCACGGACCGAAACGTCTCAAAGAAAGGAATTTATTCTACTACAAGAAAGTTAATTATCTATAGTGAAATAGTATGTATACGTAGTAATGAGTATTTATAACATCACTAATAGAATAATTATTAGGAGTAGTATCAATATGTATGTTTGCGCACGTCAATATATAAAAGCTTGAGCAAGTCAATATGCAACTCGTGCAATGAAACTGTAGATGTTAATGCTGTCTTCATAAGAGAAGCTTAACATACAAGTGACACTGACTCAATTCACCAGTACATAGTTTCAACAGGAAACTCCAAGCACTCCAGTAAACCGCTAAGAAAAATACAACAAAAGCAGCAAACAACAAAGCAAAGGGAACACCTCTCGGTTAAAACAGATCAGCTCCGGTATAACTCCGGATATGGGAAGCGCGACAATTGAACAGCACTGCCGGCCGGCCACTAGCAATTTTCAGCTCATGCAATTATGACATGCTGGTAAAGGTGCGTTATTGGTAGTATTATTGGTAGTATAACAATTGTACAGCTAAAAATCAACTAGCTTTTTCTTGAAAACTAAGTCAAAACAAAAAATTCTAGCACATTGAACCCTCTCACGCGTGCACACTGAGGGTAAAAATAGGGGACAATAAGAAAACTTGAAGCACAAACTCTATTTTAACTGATTATGCAACTCTCTTAGAAATTGTGTGTAGTATTATAGGACTGTGTTTCAGGTTGGTGATGTGGGCGTGGCTGCAGTGGGTAGGTATGCTCAGCTACTTAAACTGACTGTTCGGGGCCTGCCTCGCCTTACCGACTGTGGTGAGTAGAGTTGCTATGACGACACATTATACACCTGTTGAGTGTTTGGTGGCACAACAGGTCTTATTGAATTAGTGAAAGTGAACACAAGTTTGGAGGAGGTTGATATCAGTGGTTGTTTGCTAGTCTCTGACAACACTCTCTACACATTGCAAGAAAATCTGCTTCACATGAGAGAAGATTCATCATGCACACCCTTTTCAATCACTCTGGGAGGTAGGTGGGTGTGGTTGTTCTTGGTTGTCTTGGATACCAGGATTGTGGCTGTAGGTACAGGTATATCTGGCCATGTAGCTATGAAGTTTGCATCAGCCACTGGAGCTTCAGTTTGTCTCCATGATCTATCTTCTATGTTGCTACAACAACCACACTTTGACTTCGGTGAGTGAAAAGTATTGATTGACAAGGGACCATTTGGTAGTTAACACCTGTGAGATGATATAGGTGTAATAATACATCATAGTGTGTGCTATGAGATGATGTAGGTGTAACAATGCACCCCACAGTGTTGCGAGATGCTGTAAATACATCCTGATTTGAGTTTTGAGATTCTGTAGGTGTTGCAATGCACCCTGATGTGTGCTGTAGGTGTGATATTACACCTGTGTGTTGTGTTGCTATCTCTTGTGTCAGCTCTGAGTCGTGCTGAAGAAGATATGTTGGAAGAAACTACCTTCCAAGACTTTACTGGGGAAAGTGGAGAAGATGGAGAAGCAACTCCTAAAAAGGTGTTTTTGCCAGACGATACCAGAGATGAGGAAGATATCTCAGAACATCTACAACGAGCTTATGATTGGCTCGAGGCGGATGACCCCGCCTTCCACAGTGATGACTTCTCAGGACCTGAAGATGACATGTTTTATTAATTTAAAAATTCTAACTTGATGAAGTGAAAATGACAGTTAAAAAATATTCAAAAATTGTTTTTTTATGTGATCAACTTCATGAAAACCAGTATGCAGTCACTTATTCCCCACTGAACCATGTGCCAGTAACTGGACAAATGTTTTTGTTCTTGCCACATTTGAGATGTGTGACAGTTCCGTTGGGATACCGCACAAACGCCGCATCATTGAACGGCAAATGACACACCGGACAACACCTAAAAGAAGAGAAAAATGAAGGCATGATAAAGAATGGCTATATGGGAAATAAGTTATTAAAACCAAAAACTTACGTTGATTCTGTAATGACAACTGGTCCACCTTGTTTCTTGATAAAGTCACTGCGAACCTGAATACATATATTAGAAAATAAATCATGGCAGTTTGAGGTTGGTAACTAGAGTGACATCCTAGATTACACTTTGGGGTGTCTTACAGTGAACCTATAGATTAACTATTCCTTACCACATCATCTGCTGCTTCATTTTTGTCATTAAATGGAGAACAAAGCCGCAGATGATATAGTAAGGAACAGTTTATCTATAGGTACATTGTAGGATACCCAGCAGTTGAGGCAGCTGTCTTCGTTGTTTCCTGCTAACTCATAAATATGACTAGTGATGTGCTTGAGCACAAATGGCGAGCGAGTAAAGACTATACTATTTTTATATGAATGATTTTGACTTCTAACACTGAAGCTACTGAAAATAAGGTCCAGTTTTTAAATTTAGCATACAGGGTAAAGGGATTTCAGTGCCATAGTAACAACTCTCTGCAACTGCTTGGAAGGAAAAAAACAACAACGAAACAATACACGTTATTTAAAAGTTTTCTTTGTGATATTCTTTAGCTAAGTAGTGGTTGTAACACACAATGCTTTGACACAACTGGACATGCACCTACACAGACTTACCTTCGCAGTAGTCTAGTGGACAATGTATTTTCAAGTAAATACTGTTGCGCACGGCTTATAACCATGACAAAGAGCGCATTGACTTACCACCACCACTAACAAAACGGTAAACAATTCAATTTCTAGGGTGATACGGGTACTGATCGATAAACCAGAGGATTCTGTTTAGTGCAATTTGGGACGGGGTCGACCACATAACACAAAAACGCGAGGGTCAAAGTACAAAATGACATACATACGTCCATACATATATACAAATAAACAAACATCCCCGATTTTCAATTGTGTTACCCCTGTAAGTGTCTCACTCGCTACACTCGCTCGCCAATTACCAAACTATTCCCTATTGAATCCTGGACAGAGACCTCATATAAATATGATCTTACCTGTATGTTCTCTCCCCGCGCTAAGTTGTGATGTATCTTCTCCATTCTAAAGGTATGTACGTTGCTACGGAGACTGCGAAGTAGAAATACTTGAACTGTGTGTATTGGCCAATCTGGAGGAAGTACATCTAATACCTACATATCCACATCAGCAGGGGTTCATCTGAAATATGTGTGTCAGTGTGTGTGGGTGGTACCTGTGCAGCATCAAAGGCATCTCCATGGGAATTGAGCAGAGAGAGAGCTGGTCTCACTAAAGTGTCCTGAGTAGGATCTTTAGGTTGTAAATACACTGCTAGTAATATCTGGAACAAGTTCTGACGGTACTGGCGACTGCGATCCTGTATCACACACCCATTGACGCCCCCTCACATGTGTTCACAGTTCTGTCCACTCGCAAGATCTACTAACCTGAGAATAGAGTCTGCAGTGTTCTTCTGCTTGTCTGAAGTCCTTCAGTTTGTGAGCCAACAATTGCAGTGCCTTTTCATGCTCTTCCATCTGCACGCACATACGTACACATTACACAGGCACACACATACATACTGCACTTACTCTTCCATACAGATGAGCACATTCTCTATACAGAGAAGTGTCGTGGACCTTACTGAGTAGAAAGGGGGCGTGGTAGCACTGGGAACTTTCCAGGAAAGTCAGTAATTGATCTCTTGCAGCCTTTAGACGCTGGGAAGCTGTCTCATCACCTAGCAACCGCAAAACATTGTCTATGTAGTGACTGGCTAGTTTCGTGTGAAATTTTTCATCCTACAAACAAACAAACATCATACAATGAGTGATCTGTCACTATGGAGCAGGTCAGTGAATGATCTGTCGTTATGGAGGTCAGTGAATGATCTGTCGTTATGGAGCAGGTCAGTGAGTGATCTGTCGTTATGGAGCAGGTCAGTGAGTGATCTGTCATTATGGAGCAAGTCAGTGAATGATCTGTCATTATGGAGCAGGTCAGTGAATGATCTGTCGTTATGGAGCAGGTCAGTGAGTAATCTATTGCTATGGAGCAGGTCAGTGAGTAATCTGTTGCTATGGAGCAGGTCAGTGAGTGATCTGTCGTTATGGAGCAGGTCAGCGAGTGATCTGTCGTTCCATAGCAACAGCTAATTAGCTTTAGGACTAACAAAGTTAAGATTTATTTATTTATTTTTTTATTTTTTATTTTTATTTTTTTACCTTTGACCCTTGTTGTAGCACCAAGAACTCCAGGTAAGCAATGGTTGCTATGGTGAAATCGACCAAGTAGTCCAGCACTTGTCCCGGGGGTAGAAGGTTATTAGCATCTCTGTTAGTGAAGATATTAACAGCCATCGCTTCATCTCTAGATAATGCCCACTTGCCATACTCTAGCACTACATCTTGTTCGGCATGTCTGCAAACCACACCCACAAGGAAGTTATTTACAGTGTACAATATGCCTTTGACTTACTTTGACAGGAAATCTACTATGAAAGGAAATCCAGGAAATGTAGCATCCTTCAATTCACCATCACAAATCCTAACATAACACAACACATATCTCACTAGTGGACATCTTCACAAATCCTAACATAACACAACACCATATCTCACTAGTGGACATCTTCACACATCCTACACCAACACAACACATATCTCACTAGTGGACATCTTCACACATCCTACACCAACACAACACATATCTCACTAGTGGACATCTTCACACATCCTACACCAACACAACACATATCTCACTAGTGGACATCTTCACACATCCTACAACACAACACATATCTCACTAGTGGACATCTTCACACACCCTATACCAACACAACACATATCTCACTAGTGGACATCTTCACACATCCTACACCAACACAACACATATCTCACTAGTGGACATCTTCACACATCCTACACCAACACAACACATATCTCACTAGTGGACATCTTCACACATCCTACACCAACACAACACATATCTCACTAGTAGACATCTTCACACATCCTACACCAACACAACACATATCTCACTAGTGGACATCTTCACACATCCTACAACACAACACAGTTGCTTATTAATTTAAACTTCTATGAGCTAATCAATAAGAGCTTACTATTCATAGATGATTATATAACAGTTGATACAGTCCAGGACTAAATAATAACTCACACATTTTACCTAATATTAGTCCAAGAATAGTCTATGACTCTTTAATGCCCACATAGCCCATGACCAATACAATACAGGGCCTATACCTTACCCAACATTAACCTGTGTATCATACCTTACCCAATATTAGCCCATAACCCACACCTTACCCAATATTAGCGCATAGTCAATGATCCATACCTTACTCATATTGATGTATCCCATACATCATGTTATCTGGTGTTTACTCCTGACCTTTTGCCACACCTTACCCAATACATACCTGGTCCATATAGAGAGGCCAGTAGTGGTCTGGTTGGAATAATAATAGAGCAGAGCCAAAGCATGAAAGCACTAGAACAACAACAACAATAACATTAATAGTAATAATAGGAAAGCATGAGCTAAACCATATGGGTGTGTCATACCTGGTGTTTCTGTAGAGCATTCAAAGTATCTTCAAATGCCAGGTGTAGCTCCTGGTTTTCTATGTACGGAATAAGAGAAGGAGAGTGTTCTTCAGCTAGTAACTTCACCAGAGCAGTGTCAATATCCTAACATATAACACCGTGTTACTTTACATAGCAGTATATACTCTTAACACCAACTTCACTAATTAGGTTACTCCAGTAACTCCTCAAATACTATTCAAAAGTTGTGGTGAGTGGTTACTATGGTAACAGAATGAATTGTCACATTATATGGTAATGGGTGTGACAGTGATAAACTGTGACGGATATGTAGTCATACTGTATGGTAAAGGGTATAACCTGTAAAAGGTTACACAGTGACCCATGGTTACATTGTACGGTAAAGGGTGTAACACAGAGTGATCCATTCTCACACTGTTATATCGTACTTTCCAACTTTGACAATCCCATATGAGGGTGACTCTTACAGTTTTAACCATACCCATATATGGCCACACTCCAAACCACACCCATTTTTCGTGTAATCTATTGTGGCTCTTTTAATTAGATAATATTGGCACCTTAAGTTGGGAGTTGCGCTTTACATATGCAAACCAGTCTTTACCCAAATATGTTTCATAGACATGACCTGAAATTTAAGTTTTATAATACTCTAGATGTTCCAAAACCAACTCATGTTATCATTAGCTCTAATTACAGTCCCATGTTTGTCTCCTAAATTATATTTATAAAGTGATATAGCTCCTCCAAAAACTGGAATTGAAGGCCCAAAAATGACTAAACAGTTTATGTCAGGATAAACAAGCTCTTGCTCATGGGGACTCTTAAAAGTATTATGTCAGGATAAGCAAGCTCTTGTTCATGGGGACTCTTAAAAGTATTATGTCAGGATAAGCAAGCTCTTGTTCTGGGGACTCTTAAAAGTATTATGTCAGGATAAGCAAGCTCTTGTTCATGGGGACTCTTAAGTATTATGTCAGGATAAGCAAGCTCTTGTTCTGGGGACTCTTAAGTATTATGTCAGGATAAGCAAGCTCTTGTTCATGGGGACTCTTAAGTATTATGTCAGGATAAGCAAGCTCTTGTTCTGGGGACTCTTAAGTATTATGTCAGGATAAGCAAGCTCTTGTTCATGGGGACTCTTAAGTATTATGTCAGGATAAGCAAGCTCTTGTTCTGGGGACTCTTAAGTATTATGTCAGGATAAGCAAGCTCTTGTTCATGGGGACTCTTAAGTATTATGTCAGGATAAGCAAGCTCTTGTTCTGGGGACTCTTAAGTATTATGTCAGGATAAGCAAGCTCTTGTTCATGGGGACTCTTAAGTATTATGTCAGGATAAGCAAGCTCTTGTTCATGGGGACTCTTAAAAGTATTATGTCAGGATAAGCAAGCTCTTGTTCATGGGGACTCTTAAAAGTATTATGTCAGGATAAGCAAGCTCTTGTTCATGGGGACTCTTAAAAGTATTATGTCAGGATAAGCAAGCTCTTGTTGTGGGGACTCTTAAGTATTATGTCAGGATAAGCAAGCTCTTGTTCATGGGGACTCTTAAGTATTATGTCAGGATAAGCAAGCTCTTGTTCATGGGGACTCTTAAGTATTATGTCAGGATAAGCAAGCTCTTGTTCATGGGGACTCTTAAAAGTATTATGTCAGGATAAGCAAGCTCTTGTTCATGGGGACTCTTAAAAGTATTATGTCAGGATAAGCAAGCTCTTGTTGTGGGGACTCTTAAGTATTATGTCAGGATAAGCAAGCTCTTGTTCTGGGGACTCTTAAGTATTATGTCAGGATAAGCAAGCTCTTGTTCATGGGGACTCTTAAAAGGATAATTAGGGGTAGCTAATGGTCATGCATGTAAGTAATGGAGACACAAACCTTCCTTCTTTTCTACCCAGTATCTGCTACTACCTCCATTTAGCTCAAACAAAGCATAGCAAAGATAAGACAAGGGGTTGCATACAGTATGCAGAATGTAACCACACCTACTTCATAATTCGGCTGTGTAAAATGAATTAAAATAGTTGCACTTATTTCGCAGGTGATACTACCGTAGTAGCGGGTGAAGTCACCTTAATGAGAGTGTCACCCGCAAAATGCCAGGCGAGTTGGCTGGTCTGATATATGGTAAAGGGTCATACTTGTATTAGGTAAAGGATGAACCAAAGAGTGATATATTGCGACACTTACTTCTCTTCTTCCAACTACTAATGGTGTTGACCGCACTTCTTTCTGTCAGATACAAACACACATACATTCTTGTTGACACTGTACCAGATGAAACTAACCAAATAACGAATTAAAAAGTTCCTTGCTTCCTTCATAGAAATAAGTTTATTATCAGCTGCAGTCACACACATACACACAATGGAACATAAGTTTACACCAGTGGACCACACCTTACCTAAAGTCTGTAATGGAGGAAGATCATAAATGGGCGGAGTTTGGGGCTGGAATGAAGTTGTCTGTGGTAAGAGATCACCAAATAAAATTATTACCTAAAATAAAAGAAGTGTGATAAAGTCAAGGTCATGTGACTAATGGCCACGCCTACTTCACGAGGATCACATCCGCTCTCTAATAACAGCATTTCTGACTTGGAGAAAGCGCCACTAGCCATACAGACAAACCCCGCCTTCTGCTTGACTTCATACACATACTATAAAGTATACTACATTGGTTAGGGAACAAACGTATTGACGACACTTTACCAATTCTGCTTGTCTGCGGTCTTTCTTAGCTTCCACCACGGATATTGTCTCGGCTAGTAAGACAGCTTCTTCCACCAACTGTCTCTCCAGCAGAAGGTTTACCTGATGAAAACAAACACACACACATACACACAGAGTGACTAGTGGCAACAGATGCAATGGAGAAGGCTGTTGTGAAGTAAATGGGCGTGGCCACTTGACGTAGCCTTACCTTACCTGATCTCTGAGAGGCACCTGAGGGTAGAAATAAATAGACCTTCCCAGAGCTCCGTAGAGACGACCAGAGAAGTCTCCTAGAAACCTGCCATTCTGACACATATACACACACCAATCAAGTCTAGGCTTATCACCAGACCCACTAGGTCTATAGCCACACCCACCTGGAACGGCATCTCTTGAATGCATTTTTGATCCAGTAGACTGAAAACATGAACTTTCTCAGATCTTGGAGACCAGGCCACCACATATGGGAAGATGTAGCTGGCACTCTTGGGAGGATACGATGACCAGTCTACCGGTGGACGCTGTACAATCATGTTTACTCCATGTAACTCAGACAAACATCATGTTAACACCATGTAACTCAGAATTACATCAGGTAACTCAGAATGATATGTTAACTCCATGCAATCCAGAATTACATCATGTAACTCAGACTTACATACATCATGGTAACTCAGACAAACATCATGTTAACTCCATGTAACTTACACTAACATTGTGTTAAATCCATGTAACTCACACTAAATTTATGTTAACTCCATGTATCTTACACTAACATTATTTTAACTCCATGTAACTCATACTAACATTAACTCCATGTAACTCAGTCTAACATCAAGTAATGCAATATGAAGTTAACAATCCTTCACTAAGTTTGAGACCACAGAAGTCTTACATTGGATCCTCTGGTGGCTACAAATGCCATAATGGCAAAGTGTCCAGTGTTGATAAGGAACTCTCCGTGACCAGTTCTCTTAATGATGGGGTGACTTCCAGCTTCATAATTCAGTAACTCTGAGGTCTAACACAGACCATATCTTTCCATTTACTGCCCACCCCATCACTGACCCGACAGACTCACCTTTCCCTCTGCAATATTGAGCATTATATATCTTCCCTCCCCATTGCCCCCACTCGATGGTGACAAACCAACACACACAAACTCCTCATCCCTGGCCATGCACAGAGCTGTCTCCGGCAGATTGAAATCCTTCAAGTGCAACATCTTTTCTCCTGTGAATGCATACATCTGCAACAGCTTCTTCTTCTGCGGAGCCACCAAAACCTAACACATTACATGAACTCTAGCCATAATACCTAACACATTACATGAACTCTAGCCATAAAACATAACACATTACATGAACTCTAGCCATAAAACATAACACATTACATGAACTCTAGTCATAAAACCTAACACATTACATGAACTCTAGTCATAAAACCTAACACATTACATGAACACTAGCTATAAAACCTAATGTTATATGAAATTCTGGCTGTAAAACCTAATGTTATATGAAACTCTGGCTATAAAACCTAATGTTATATGAAACTGGCTATAAAATTTAAAATATTACATGAAACCTTAGTTATTGTAAGTTATTTGAAGCACAATCCCAACAACCGCAAAAAAAAACTTGAAGTACTCAAACGCATACTACATATACATAATCTACTTGAAGTACCATACATACCTCTAAGCTACTTGAAGTACCATACATACCTCTAAATTACTTGAAGTACCATACATACCTCTAAGCTACTTGAAGTACCATACATACCTCTAAGCCACTTGAAGTACCATACATACCTCTAAGCCACTTGAAGTACCATACATACCTCTAAGCTACTTGAAGTACCATACATACCTCTAAGCTACTTGAAGTACCATACATACCTCTAAGCTACTTGAAGTACCATACATACCTCTAAGCCACTTGAAGTACCATACATACCTCTAAGCCACTTGAAGTACCATACATACCTCTAAGCTACTTGAAGTACCATACATACCTCTAAGCTACTTGAAGTACCATACATACCTCTAAGCTACTTGAAGTACCATACATACCTCTAAATTACTTGAAGTTCCATGGACACTTTTGCTTTCATTGATACAATACATCTGAGCCTACACACACACACACACACACACACACACACACACACACACACACACACACACACACACACAGTGAAACCTTACCATATAAGTAGAGATAAGAATGGTTCTTTGTTCTAAAGACCAGTTCCCTGGTACCAGACTCACAAGAGACCAGTTTTCGAACTCAACCAGAGACCAGCTCTGGTACCAGACTCACCCAGAGACCAGTTCCCCGGTACCAGACTCACCCAGGGACTAGTTCCCTGGTGCCAGACTCACCCGGGGACTAGTTCCCTGGTGCCAGACTCACCCAGAGACCAGTTCCCTGGTGCCTGACTCACCCAGAGACCAGTTCCCCGGTACCAGACTCACCCAGAGACCAGTTCCCCGGTACCAGACTCACCCAGGGACTAGTTCCCTGGTACCAGACTCACCCAGAGACCAGTTCCCCGGTACCAGACTCACCCAGAGACTAGTTCCCTGGTACCAGACTCACCCAGAGACCAGTTCCCCGGTACCAGACTCATCCAGAGACCAGTTCCCCGGTACCAGACTCACCCAGGGACTAGTTCCCTGGTGCCAGACTCACCCGGGGACTAGTTCCCTGGTGCCAGACTCACCCAGAGACCAGTTCCCTGGTGCCTGACTCACCCAGAGACCAGTTCCCTGATACCAGACTCACCCAGAGACTAGTTCCCTGGTACCAGACTCACCCAGAGCCCAGTTCCCTGGTACCAGACTCACCCAGAGACCAGTTCCCCGGTACCAGACTCACCCAGAGACTAGTTCCCTGGTACCAGACTCACCCAGAGATCAGTTCCCTGGTACCAGACTCACCCAGAGACCAGTTCCCTGGTGCCTGACTCACCCAGAGATCAGTTCCCTGGTACCAGACTCACCCAGGGACTAGTTCCCTGGTACCATACTCACCCAGGGACTAGTTCCCCGGTACCAGACTCACCCAGGGACTAGTTCCCTGGTACCAGACTCACCCAGAGACCAGTTCCCTGGTACCAGACTCACCCAGAGACCAGTTCCCCGGTACCAGACTCACCCAGGGTACCAGACTCACACAGATATAGTTCCCTGGTACCAGACTTACCCTGGAAACCTTTTGTCCAGTGTCAAATAGCTCCAGTGTATTCATGTGCATCACATGCAGAAAACCTGCATTACCATGACAATAAGAAATTAATGTTCGAAACCTTCCAGGATAATAATAATAATAATATCAGCAAATTTTCTCATTCTTACACTTGTGTGTCAGTAACGACGACGACGGACGACAACCGACGGTGTGTGTATTCATGAATAATTCATAAGCTTCGGCCGAATTGCTAAGGCATCGTCATCTCATGTTAGGTAAAGTATCGCCACCTTCAGTAGAAATTGCTGGTTAGTTCTAAAAAGCGGGTGCAATCGACAATATGGAAGGCGGTGTAGGTTTCAAAAAGGAAGGCGAAAGTAAAGAGACGGTAAAAGGTGATTAATTGTAACTAAAAAGCGGGTGGAATCGGTGAGGTAAGGCCGCGGTAGGTTTAAAATGGAAGGGAATAGAAGGCAAAAAGGCGAGCGATTAATTGTAACTAAAAAGTGGGTGGAATTGATGAGTAAAGGCAGGGGTTAGTTTCCAAAAGGAAGACGAAGGTATGAAATAGAAGACAAAACTTTCTCGAAGTAGGACAGAAATTAAGAAGCAGGAAAGATAGGAAAAGGGGACTCCATAACTCAAGAAGAAGAGCTGAAGATAGGAGAGGTGGGGTATAAGAAAAACTCAGATAATTCAGAAAAAAGAGAGCAGGAGAGGGAAACGTATGTAACCTTAACCAATGGTAGAGAATGGTAACTGAGCAAGATAACTTGTGGTACTACATTTTTACTTTGCAAACGTCAAGCGCCACTATGTGGCGGGGTACTTGCTAGTAATATGTTAATTACTTCAGGGGTCAACTGAGGTCAAACGTCAAGGCTAGTAATATGTTAATTACTTCAGGGGTCAACTGAGGTCAAACGTCAAGGCTAGTAATATGTTAATTACTTCAGGGGTCAACTGAGGTCAAACGTCAAGGCTAGTAATATGTTAATTACTTCAGGGGTCAACTGAGGTCAAACGTCAAGGCTAGTAATATGTTAATTACTTCAGGGGTCAACTGAGGTCAAACGTCAAGGCTAGTAATATGTTAATTACTTCAGGGGTCAACTGAGGTCAAACGTCAAGGCTAGTAATATGTTAATTACTTCAGGGGTCAACTGAGGTCAAACGTCAAGGCTAGTAATATGTTAATTACTTCAGGGGTCAACTGAGGTCAAACGTCAAGGCTAGTAATATGTTAATTACTTCAGGGGTCAACTGAGGTCCCTGCAGGATATAATACACAGTAAGCAAACCTTCCAGTAATCTTGCTATTTACATTGTCGGAGAGTTTGACCTCAGTTGACCCCTGAAGAGGACTTCGGGAAGAAGTCAAAACGTCGGGTTAAGTTTTAATTAACATAATATTGGCTGTTAGAATGAGAAAATTTGCTATTATTATAATTATTTCAGCCGAGAATGACTGAATCAATAATAATAATAATAATTATTATTATTAATAATAATAATTACCCATCATTTTTACTATGTCCATAGTGCCCCACCCACTTACCATCTACCAGAGCCAGCAACTTCTTGTGTGCATGAAGAATAGTCAACTGCTGCACGGGTTTATGCTAGTATAGGATATGATGCAATATAAAATAATACTAGTGATGTTCTTGAGCACAAATGGCGAGCGAGCCTAAAACTACACTATTGTTAAACGATTGATTTAACTTCTAACATTCAAGCTACTAAAATAAAGTCAAGTTTTTAAATTACGTATATACGGTAAAGGCATTCAATGCCATAGTAACCACTCCCCGCAACTGTTTAATAGGAAGGAAAAAAAAAGCAACAAAAAAACAATTCACGTTATTTAAACTTTTAGCTAAGTAGTAGTTGTAACGCACAATACTTTCACACAACTGAATATACCTACAAAAGACCTACCTTGGTGGTTAGTCTAGTGGACAATGAATTTTCAAGTAAATACTGTTGAGTAGGGCTTGTAACTATGACAAATAGCGTATTAACTTACCACCGCCACTAACTCAAATAGAAATGGAACTCCAGTAAGTTTTTTAGTTTAACTGCACCGGCAAAAGAATTCAAAGCAGTAAACCATTCAGTTTCTATGATGATACGGGTAATGATCGATAAAGTTTGGGATGGGGTTGAATACTGAGCTAGCACAAAAATATGAGAGGGTCAAAGTTCAAATGACATACGTACGTCCACACACA